>OLSO01000010.1_pt1 | contig 268018 bp, 229 predicted proteins | sample 1672441 | NCBI WGS metagenome assembly OLSO01 (sample SAMEA3136686, study PRJEB25190) | human gut metagenome | biome: human gut; feature: human-associated habitat; material: faeces | place: Austria | collected 2013 | reverse complement strand
AAGAAGCTGACTTCTTCTGCTTCGGTACAAACGACCTTACACAGATGACATACGGATTCTCACGTGATGATGCTGGTAAGTTCCTTGACGCTTACTATGACGCTAAGATCTTCGAGAACGATCCATTTGCTAAACTTGACCAGACAGGTGTTGGTAAACTTATGAAGATGGCTATCGAACTCGGAAAACCGGTTAATCCGAAACTTCACGTTGGTATCTGTGGAGAACATGGTGGAGATCCAAGCTCTGTAGAATTCTGCAACAGCATTGGTCTTGATTATGTATCTTGCTCACCATTCCGTGTACCGATCGCTCGTCTGGCTGCTGCTCAGGCTGCAATCGCTCAGAAGAATGCAAAATAAGCATATTGCGTATAGCAAGAAATAAATAATAAGAGGGCGTGTGAAAAAACCTTTCGTTTTTTCACACGCTCTCTTATTTTATCTAGTTATAGATTAGAAATATTAAATTATGATTAAAATGAAAATTTTACTGTTCTTTTCAGAATATATATGATACACTGAATCCACCAAATCAAAAAATCTTTTATCAAATCATTTTTGCAAAGAGTAAATTGATTGCAAATTATTACAAGCTAAAACAAATCAAGACAGTCTAATTAAATAGGTTGATTATAATTCCAAAAAAAATGAAAATAAATCAAGAAGTTTCCAGAAATGGATTGATTATAATTCCTGAAAATGAAAATAAATCAAGATAATTTCAGAAATAGATTGATTGCATACCGGAAAAATGAAAATAAATCAAGAAGATGATGTAAATAAATTGATTGTATTCTAAAAAACTCAAAGAAAATCAAAAAGATTACAGAAATGAGTTGATTGTAATTGACAAAACTCGAAATAAATCAAGAAGATTATAGGAATGAGTTGATTATAATTTTCAAAATTCGAAACAAATCAAGAAAATTCTCGAAATGAATTGATTAGGATTTGAAAAATAGAAAAGCAAAGGAGAAATGTATATATATGTATGAATTAGAAAACATGCTTCTTCAGATGCAGGAACATTTGGAGAAAGTTGTTACGCAAGCTAAAGCTGATTTGAATACAACAGTACCAGAAGGACACCTCAGAATTTCAATAGATAAAAATAAGCCGCGCTATTATCAATGTATAGATGATAACAAAGGAGTCTACATTCCAAGAGATAATAAAGAATTGCCAAAGCGCCTGGCGCAAAAAGGTTATAATAAGGCAGTGGTAAAAAAGGGAGAAGCAAGGCTTAAACAAATAAAGAGAATAACAAAAAATTATTCGGATGATGAAATTGAGAAAATTTATACGTCTATGAATAAAGCGAGACAATTACTGGTAACTCCGATCGAACCAACATGGGATCAGCTGCTTACAAAATGGTATGAAGAAGAATATCAGGGGAAAGAGTTTAAGGAGGGAACACCATTAATTCTTACTGAGAAGGGAGAACGTGTCAGATCAAAGTCAGAGAAGATATTAGCAGATTATTTTTATAGAAAGAATATTCTTTACAAATATGAAAAGCCACTTCATCTGAAAGGGTATGGTACCGTGTATCCAGATTTTACATTTTTGTCAAGAAAGACTTACCGGGAAATATATTGGGAACATGAAGGAATGATGGATAAACAGGATTATGCAAGAGCAGCTGTGCGAAAAATAGAATTGTATCAAATAAATCATATATATCCAGGCGATCGGTTGATTATATCTTTTGAGACAGAACAAAATGTATTGAATTCAAAGATAATAGAGAATCTGATAGAAAAATATTTGATATAAAAGGACTTATGATATAATTAGCTTGTTGGGGAGAAGGATACCCTGATGGAGAGATAGAGCTGTTTGGAAAAATCTTACACCGCGATGAACATTTGCTATACAAGTATGCAGAGAATGAAATGTTTAAAAAGAATAAAGTCTAGGACGGAGGAGAACTACATGGAATTAGTAAACGGAAGACCAACAGACACACAAGGCAGATTGGACAAGGAAATCCGCGTATATGACTTCCTTGATTCGCTTGGAGTCGTATACCAGAGAATCGACCATGAAGCCGCAATGACAATGGAGGCATGCGAGGAAATCGACCGGACGCTGGAGGCGACGATCTGCAAGAATCTGCTTTTATGCAACCGACAGGAGACACAGTTTTATTTACTGATGCTTCCGGGGGATAAGGTGTTTAAAACAAAGGATTTGTCAGCGCAGATTGGTTCGTCCAGACTTTCTTTTGCAAAAGCGGAGTATATGGAACAATATCTGGACATCACGCCGGGATCTTTAAGTGTGCTTGGACTGATGAATGATAAGGACAAGATGGTACGGCTTCTGATTGATGAAGATGTGCTTACAGGAGAATATATCGGATGTCATCCATGTATCAATACATCGAGTCTCAGACTTAAGACAAAAGATCTGGTAGAGAAGATTATTCCGGCAATGGAACATGAGCCGACCATCGTGAAGCTGTAAATCCGCCAGAAAATGAAAAGAGTAGCAGAAACAGCAATATAGAAACAGAAAGATTTTTGACAGTGCAAATATAAAAACTGGATAATGAAAAATATAACAAAATCTATATAAAAAACAAAATAAATTCATGCAAAATTCATACAAAAAAGAAAGAAACACCTTGACGAAAAGAAAGATTTCTCTTAAAATATGAAAGGTTGTGCAAAAGAAGAACAACTGCCGTGCAGAATCATCTGGATACAGACAGATATGCGGCAGTTTTATTATGTGACATAGTATAGAATTGTACATATATTACAGTCTATATTTATGACACAGGCAATTTAGTGAAAATTATATTTTATCATGCAAATAAAAGGAGAGATATACGGATGAAGTATGATGTAATTATTATCGGTGCCGGACCAGGCGGAATTTTTGCTGCTTATGAGTTGATGAAAAAGAAACCAGACTGCAAGATCGCAGTATTTGAAGAAGGTTATCCGCTGGAAAAGAGAAAATGTCCGATTGATGGCGAAAAAGTAAAGAGCTGTATCAACTGCAAACGCTGCTCGATCATGTGCGGATTTGGCGGAGCCGGAGCATTTTCAGATGGAAAATACAATATCACCAATGATTTCGGCGGAACTTTATTTGAGTATATCGGTAAAAAACAGGCTGTTGAGCTGATGAAGTACGTCGATGAGATCAATATGGAAAATGGTGGAGAAGGGACAAAACTGTACTCCACAGCCGGAACAAAATTTAAAAAGCTTTGTCTTCAGAACAAGCTGAATCTTCTGGATGCATCTGTACGTCATCTGGGAACAGATATCAATTACGTCGTTCTTCAGAATCTTTATGATCAAATGAAGGATAAAATGGACTTCTTCTTTGATGCACCGGTTGAGACAATCGAGATCACTGATGGCGGATACCGCATTATATGTGAAAATGGCGCTTATGAATGTAAGAAATGTGTGGTTTCTGTCGGACGAAGCGGAAGCAAATGGATGGAAAAGGTCTGCAAGGATCTTGCAATCCCGACAAAATCAAACCGTGTGGATATTGGTGTCCGTGTAGAGCTTCCGGCAGTGATCTTCTCACACCTGACAGATGAGCTTTACGAGAGCAAGATCGTATATCGTACAGAAAAATTCGAGGACAATGTGCGTACTTTCTGTATGAATCCGAACGGTATTGTGGTAAATGAAAATACCAACGGTATCATCACAGTAAACGGACACAGCTATGAAGGAAATGAAAAAAAGACGGACAACACCAACTTTGCCCTTCTGGTTGCAAAGCATTTCTCTGAGCCATTTAAGGACAGTAACGGATATGGTGAAAGTATCGCAAGACTTTCCAATATGCTAGGCGGTGGTGTGATCGTACAGCGTTTTGGTGATCTGGTACGTGGAAGAAGAAGTACAGAAAAGCGTATTGAAGAAGGTCTGGTAACACCAACCTTATCAGCAACACCTGGTGATCTGAGTCTGGTTCTTCCAAAGCGAATCATGGATGGAATCATTGAGATGATCTATGCTCTGGATAAGGTAGCACCTGGTACAGCAAATGACGATACCCTTCTCTATGGTGTGGAAGTAAAATTCTACAATATGGAAGTAGAGATCGATAAGAATCTGGAAAGCTGCTATAAGGGACTGTATGTGATCGGTGACGGAAGTGGTGTTACACATTCTCTGTCCCATGCATCTGCAAGTGGTGTTTATGTTGCGAGACATATTATCAGCGAAGAAGAATAGTCTGCAAATAAAAAGTCGGACTGGGATGGAAAAGTAAAATAAAGAGAAAATTAAAAACCGTAAATCCGGAGATTTGCAGTATTGTAAAAAGCAAATCCGGATTTACGGTTTTTTGTTGTATCGAAAAAGTAGTAGAACTTTTTGATGCAGATATGCCTAGTTTTTTATGGTTGCCCGCCGGTAAGTCATATAGGCGATCACAGCAGTTGCAAATTCGGTAATTCCGAATGCGTACCAGATCCCGGAAGCCCCGAAGATCCGGCTTAAGATAAATGCGGTCGGAATAATGATGATCGTATATCTGCACAGTGAGATGATCAGGGACGGTGTTCCCTTTCCAAGTCCTTCGAGTGCACCAGAGCTGGTGATGGACACGGAAGAAACTAAAAATCCGAGGCTGATAATCCGAAGTGCCATTCCTCCTGCATGAATGGTTTCCGGATTAGAACTGAACAGTGCAATCAGTGAATCCGGGAAGAGCTGGCAGAAAACGGTACCAAAGAGCATGATCCCAAGACTCAGATAAAGGGTATCGGCAAACAGTCTGTGGACACGCTTTGTCTCACCGGCACCGTAGTTGTATCCGATCAGCGGACGCATTCCCTGGATGATTCCATTTGCCGGAAGATACAGGAAGGTCTGAAGCTTGTAATAGATTCCGAGTACCACCACGTAAACCTGGGAGTAGGCGGAGAGAATCCCATTCAGTGCGGTGATAAGCAGGGATGGAAGTGCCATATTCAAAGTGGCAGGGATTCCAACCGCGTAAAGCCGTCCGGCCATGGCACGATCTACGTGGCAGCTTTTATGAATCTTCACCGGAAGCGGTCTGGTAAAATAAAAGGCAAGGTACAGTACCAGTGTGACAACCTGACCAAGACCGGTTGCAAGTGCGGCTCCTTCAATTCCCATTTTCGGGAACGGTCCGATTCCGAAGATCAGAAGTGGATCCAGTACGATATTGAAAATACATCCGCTCATCATGCAGATCATGGACACGCGCATCCGTCCGACTGCCTGAAAAATTTTTTCCCAGGTAATTTCAAGAGAGATTACAATGGAAAATCCAAATGCGATCCGGGAGTAGGCATTTCCCATCTGAATAACGGTCACGTCTTTTGTAAAAATCTGTAAAAATAGCGGCATTACGGCAATTGTGACTACGGTAAGAACAATACCGTGGATGACAGAGAGAAAAAGTCCCTGTGTGGCAGCTGCATCCGCTTTTTTCTGATCCTGGGCGCCAAGGAAAAAGGCAATGGCAGCATTGATCCCGATTCCAAAGCCGACACCGACTGAGGTGATAAAATTTTGGATCGGGTAGACTAAGGACAGAGCAGTCATTGCTTCTTCACTGATCCGTGCAACGAAATAGCTGTCAACAATATTATAAAGAGAGTTGACCATCATTGAAATCACCATTGGCAGAGCCATGGAAAGCAGAAGCGGCAGAATCGGTTTTTCTTTCATGTAAGTCTGGTTCATAAACATTCCTCCTGATAAAGGTAAAGCATAAGGTACAAAATCTGTAAAAAAGGGCAGAAGCCCGATACATAAAAAGCCACATAACTGCCGCTGTATGCAACAAGTTATGTGGCGAAAAGTAGATATCTATTTTGATATCCAGAAAAATCCACAAAGATTTTGGTATAAAATTACACAGATAGTTATTTTAAAAATTTTCCTTCCATTTGTCAATATCTTTTTGAAAAAATAACAATTAAAATATTGACAAAAAAGTAAGCCTAAACTAACATGAGTGTATGAAATATAACATTACTATGATACGAGTAACTAAAGGAAGGAGTAGAGGAATGTTTTTAGAGATTAAGGGGATCAAAAAGTCGTTTGGAACAGGCGACAGCCGGGTAAATGTTCTGAAAGGATTTGATCTGGAAATTGAAAGAGGAGAGTTTTGTGTGCTTCTGGGACCATCCGGTTCCGGAAAATCGACTCTTCTGAATATTATAGGCGGTATTGACGGGGCAGATGAAGGAAGTATTACGATTGATGGAGAACAGCTGGAGAATATGACAGAGAAGAAGCTGTCCCTGTACCGGAGAAAGCATCTGGGTTATATATTCCAGATGTACAATTTGATTCCAAACCTGACACTTAGAGAAAATATTGAAATCGGTGCTTATTTAAGTAATCGTCCGCTGGATGTGGATGAGCTGATGCAAACGCTGGGTATTTATGAACATCAGAACAAGCTGCCGAACCAGCTTTCCGGAGGACAGCAGCAGAGAACCGCGATTGGACGTGCAATTGTCAAAAATCCGGACATCCTGCTCTGTGATGAGCCAACCGGTGCGCTGGATTATAAGACATCCAAGGAAATTCTGAAGCTGATCGAAACAGTCAATCAGAAATATGGGAATACCATTGTTATGGTTACCCATAACGATGCAATCAAGGATATGGCAGACCGGGTGGTAAAACTTCGTGATGGAATGATCCGCAAAAATTACTGTAATGAGCATAAACTTTCTGCAAGTGAGCTGGAATGGTAAGGAGGACGCGTGTTATGAAGAGTCCGTTGAGAAAACGGCTTCCGAGAGAACTGAAGGGAGAAATTGGAAAATACCTGGTGGTTCTGATCCTTATGATTGCAACGATTGGGTTTGTATCCGGCTTTCTGGTTGCTGACGGAAGCATGATAAAAGCATATAATGAAGGCTTTGAGAAATACAAGATTGAAGATGGAAATTTCCGGGTAAAGAAAAAAATTACCAAAGCACAACAGGAAAACATTGAGAAAAATGGTGTGACACTGTATGAAAACTTTTATCTGGAAGAGGCACTGGATAATGGAAGTACCATGCGTATTTTCAAAAACAGGGAAGAGATCAACCTGGTGTGCCTGATGGAAGGAAAGCTTCCTGAAAAAGCAGGAGAAATGGCAATTGACCGTATGTATGCGGACAATAATAAGATTTCTGTCGGAGATACACTGAAAAGTGGTTCACAAAAGTGGAAAGTCACAGGATTTGTAGCACTTTCTGATTATAGCTGTCTGTTTCAGAACAACAATGACAGTATGTTTGATGCAGTCAAATTCGGGGTATCGGTTGTAACACCGGAAGAGTTTGAATCTCTGAATCAGGATAAGATTCAGTACAGTTATTCCTGGGTGTATGACAAAGAACCGAAAAATGAAAAACAGGAAAAAAAGATGTCGGAAGATCTGATGGAAGCACTGGGGGAAGAAGTCACTCTGGAGTCTTTTGTGCCACAGTATCTGAACCAGGCAATTACATTTACCGGTGATGATATGGGGAGTGACCGTGCAATGATCACAATGCTCCTCTATATGATCATTGTGATCATTGCGTTTGTATTTGGAATCACGATCAGCAATACAATCCGGAAAGAAGCAGGCGTGATCGGAACTCTGCGGGCTTCTGGGTATACAAGAAAAGAACTGATCGGACATTACATGGCACTTCCGGTGATCGTCACGCTGATCGGTGCGGTGATCGGAAATATTCTGGGTTATACAGCACTGAAAAAAGTATGTGCGGGGATGTATTATGGAAGCTATAGTCTGCCGACCTATGTGACAGTATGGAATGCAGAGGCTTTCTGGATGACAACGGTGGTTCCGGTGCTGATCATGCTGGTAGTCAACTATGGAATCCTTCGTTACAAGCTGAGGCTTTCACCGCTGAAATTTCTGAGAAGAGATCTTTCTGGAAGTAGGCGGAAAAGAGCAGTCCGGCTAAGTCCGAAGCTTGGAATCTTCCATCGATTCCGGCTCCGTGTAATCTTCCAGAATATGAGCAATTACATTGTACTTTTTATTGGAATCATATTTGCGAATCTGCTTTTATTCTTTGGACTTTTGCTGCCGTCAGTACTTTCGCACTATCAGCAGGATATCCAGAGCAATATGCTTGCAAAATACCAGTATATGCTGGAGGTTCCGGTAAGTGCGATGAGCGGAAACAAACTGGACAGTATGCTGGAGCTTTTACAGTTCTCTTATGGAACAAAGACGGAAAATGAAGATGCGGAAGCGTTCAGCGCTTACTCATTGGAAACATTGCCAAGCAAATATAAGACAGATGAAGTGATCCTGTATGGAATCAAACCGGACAGTAAATATATCGATGCAGATCTGGAGGACGGTGACGGTGTCTATATTTCCAGTGCCTATGCAGAGAAGTTTCTGTTGAAGCCGGGCGACTCGATCACGTTGAAAGAAAAATATGAAAAGACAAAGTATACATTCAAGGTTAAAGGAATCTACAAATACAGCGGTGGAATCTGTGTCTTTATGCCACAGGAGAAGTTGAATGATACCTTTGATCTGGGAAACGATTATTTCAGTGGATATTTTTCCAATTCGAAGATCAAGGATATTGACGGAAAATACATCGGTTCGGTGCTTGATCTGGAAGCACTGACAAAGATTTCAAGACAGCTGGATGTATCTATGGGAAATATGATGGGGATGGTCAACGCATTTGCAATCGGTATTTATATGGTTGTGATCTATCTGTTATCCAAGATCATTATTGAGAAAAATGCACAGGCTATTTCCATGACGAAGATCCTGGGATATACCAATGGAGAGATCAGCAGGCTTTATATCTGGTCGACGACGATCGTGGTGATCATCTGTCTGCTTCTCAGCCTGCCGATTGAGAAAGCAGTTATGAATGTGCTGTTCCGGGAAATGATGCTGACCAGTATTTCCGGCTGGATCGCACTTTGGATCGATCCGAAGATCTATGTGGAAATGTTCCTAATCGGAATCGGAACCTATGCAGTTGTGGCAATGTTAGAATATCGAAGGATTAAACATGTGCCGATGGATGAGGCACTGAAAAATGTAGAGTAAGAGGCAGAAAATAAGAGAATTAAGGTACGGATCAGGGCAGACTAAGCTGCCCTGTAGATTGCCGGAACGATCTCGCGGAGGAGAGCAAGAAGCGCCTGAAACTGTGCATGATGATAAATGTTTTTCCGGTAGACGGCACAGATATCCCTGGTGTCATGAAAGTGATCCGGGATAAAGAAATGAATGTCCGGAAAGGAAGTAGTCCGTGCATAAATTTCAGGAAGAAAGGCAATCCCCATCCCTCGTCTTGCAAGAGAAAAGGCAGTATTACTGCTGGTGCAGATGCAGCGGATATTTGGATGGAAGGCAGCAGTATCGCAGATCTTCCGGCTGATCTTTCCGAGATCGTGATCTTCTGAAAGCAGAATAAATGGAACTGCAGATAACGCAGGTAAATGAATTTGAGGAGTGGCAGAGATGCCCTCCTTTTTTGGTGATGGATCGGAAAAAGGACACAGAGAGTCAGGAATTGCCAGGACAAAACTTTCCTTTACCAGAAGCTCACTCTCAAAATTGATAGTATCTGGGCTGGAAATATCGAGAATCAGATCCAGCTTGTCTTCTTCCAGCATCTGACGCAGGATGTAAGTCGGCTGCTCAATGATCTGGATATCACAGTTCTCATACATGGAATAAAAGCGTTCCAGAACCGGTGCCAGAAGCCGTTCACTTCGGTGGGGACTGAGGCCCAGCCGGATCAGCGTCCGGGAACCGGAAACGATATCACCAAGCTTCCATTCTAACTGAGTATGAGAGTGGAGGGTGGAAACTGCCCATTCATAGAAAAGGGAGCCCGCATAGGTAAGCTTCATCTCGCCACGATTCCGCTCAAAAAGAGAGGTTCCGGTTTCTTTTTCCAGAGCCTGAATGCTTAAGGAAAGGGAAGGCTGGGAAATATAAAGCTTCTGCGCCGCTTTGGTGATACTTTTTTCTTCGGCAATGGTGATAACATATTGCAGCTGATTCCAGTTCATAAAAAATCCTCCATAGGTTTAAACTATATTTTTTATAATAAAACATATATTTTACTAATGTCAATAGAGATGATAAAGTAAAGAAACAGGAGGAAGAAGAGATGCGTAAAGAGAGAATCAAAAATGGACTGATGCTGTTTGCATTTTTCTTTAAGATAGGATGTTTTACATTTGGAGGCGGATGGAGTATTCTGGCGCAGATGGAGCAGGAGTTTGTAGATAAACGGAAGCTGATCACAAAAGAGGAACTGCTGGATATGGTTGCAGTTGGAAAGTCAGTTCCCGGAATTATGATCACCAATATCAGTATGCTGTTTGGCTATTATGTAGGTGGCTGGTTCGGAGGTGTCTGTGCAGTACTCGGAATGACCTGTCCGGCGGTTCTGATCCTGTCGTTTGTTACTGCATTTTATAAGGTGCTGAATAGTAATGTCTGGTGCTATGCGGCACTTCGCGGAATCCGCTGTGCGGTAGTTCCGATTATGGGAAGTGCGGCACTTTCACTGGGGAAAGAAGCGTTCCGCAGAAAATCAGCAATCCCGATCTGTGCGTTAGCACTGGCGCTCTGTGTATTTACGGATATCAGTAATGTGGTGATGATCGTAGCGGGAGTGATACTGGCGCTTTCTATAAGAGCGGTGAAAAAGACAAGAGGAGGACAGACGGCATGATCTATCTCAGACTTTTTACAGCGTTTATGAAAATCGGATTTACCAGCTTTGGCGGAATGTCGATGATCCCGGTTATTATGCAGGAGATGAAGGTCAATCATTGGATGACGGCGGAGGATCTGACTAACTTGATCGCTATCGCAGAAATGACACCGGGACCGCTTGGGATTAACTGTGCGACTTTTGCCGGGATGCAGACGGCAGATGTTCTGGGTGGGATTGCAGCGGTTATGGGCGTGCTGATGCCAGCTTATACGCTGGCGCTTGGCGTAGCGGTGTGCTTCGCAAAGTTCCGTGGCAATGATATTATGAGCTGTATGTTAAATGTGATCAAGCCGATCTGCATCGCAATGATCCTTGCGGTGATTCTGGATCTGATGCAGGAAAATTATTTTCCGGATGCGAGGATTGACTGGTTTGGGTGCGGGATCGGAGTGGTGATGTTCTATCTGATATTGAAGAAGAACTGGTCAGTACCGAAGGTGATCATTCTTGCGACGGTGTTTGGAATAGTTGGATATGGTGTGCTTGGGATTGGATAGATTTATAGATAGAACAGGAGAGTTATTCTTTTGCAAATTTGAAGATTTGTAAGAGGGTAACTCTCTTTTTGTTTCATAGGAAATTCCGAAGGAACTTCCTATGAAACAAAAGGCACTGCGTGCCGGAGATGCGCACTCGCACGAAGATGAAGAATGTCGCAAGCGGTCTACGCTCCGCTTCGGTCGTTGCTTAACGAGCGCCACTGGCGCTCAGCAACGCGCTCGGCGCGAGAATGCGATTTTACATAACTATGATCATGGAAAAGAAAAAATGATAGAAGAAAGAAAATTTAACCTAAACTTAACATAGATTTGATTGGAATTGCATAGACCACAGATAAAATGGAAAATGAGCTGAAAGGGAAGACATCATTGTAAAAAGTAAGTTTAAAAGATATTAACAAACACAGGGTAAATTGAGAGAGGAATTAATATGAACGAGAAAATTCAGATCATTTTTGGACTGCTTGGCGGTCTGGCAGTTTTTATCTATGGAATGAATATGATGAGTGAATGTCTGCAAAAGGCGGCGGGCGATAAAATGAAAAGCATTCTTGCACTTCTGACGAAGAATCCGCTTCTGGGTGTGCTTGCCGGTGCGCTCACAACCGCGGTACTCCAGAGCAGCAGTGCGACGACAGTTATGGCGATCGGTTTCGTAAGTGCGGGACTGATGAACCTGCCACAGGCAATTTCCATCATTTTTGGTGCAAATATTGGTACAACCATGACAGCGCAGATTATTGCGTTTAAGATCAGTGACTATATTTATGTGATTATTTTTATAGGATTTCTGATTTCATTTGTAACAAAATCAGAGAAAGTAAAAAGTATCGGCCAGACGATTTTTGCCTTTGGTCTTTTGTTCCTTGGAATTGAAACAATGGGAGATGTCATGAAACCATTGGCATCCAGTCCGGTATTCACAGACTTGATCGGACGGGTTGCACATATTCCGGTACTTGGTGTGGCAGTTGGTACATTTATGACGCTGGTTGTACAGAGCAGTAGTGCAACGATCGCAGTCTTGCAGAACTTCGCTTCCCAGCCGGGACCGGACGGGGTTACGAGTATACTTGGGCTTGCAGGAGCAATCCCGATTCTTTTAGGTGATAATATCGGTACAACGATCACAGCACTCCTTGCCAGTATCGGACAGTCAAAAGATGCGAAGAGAACCGCTGTGGCGCATTGCATTTTTAATATTTCCGGCTGCGTTTTGTTTATCTGGTTCGTAAAACCATTTGCGGCACTGATCCAGAACATTTCGCCGAAAGGTCCGGAGATTGAAGTGATTTCCAGACAGATTGCAAATGCACATACTGTATTTAACATCACAATGACACTGATCTGGGTATGCCTGATTAAACTGATGGTGAAGATTGTCATGACACTGATCCCAGATGGCAAAAAAGGTGTTGAAGATCCAGGCAGCCCGATTTATCTGGATGAAAATATCATCAGTCAGCCGGCAGCAGCGCTGCAGCTTGTGGCAAAAGAGATTTTCCGTATGAGTGACCAGGTAAGAGATATTCTGAAGAAAACGATTGAGCTTGTGAAAAATGAAGAAGTGAAATCCATTGACGGTCTGAAAGAAAACGGAGAACAGGTTGAACGTCTTGGAAAGTGTATTACCGAATATCTTGCAGCTTTGTTTTCTTCGGGTTCATTGACCGAGCAGCAGGCAGCGCAGACGGCGAGCCTCATGTGTGTACTCAGCGATGTGGAACGTATGGGAACCTTAAGTGTGGAAATGGCAGAATGTATGTTGGAAAGATCAGACCGGAAGTATAAATATACACCGGAAGCGATGGATGAGCTGCAGAAGAGTTTGAAGGTACTGAATAAGATGTTCTGTGATTCTCTGAAGGCACTGCAGGGAGATGATGGTATCGAACCAGGCAAGATGATGAAGCGAAAGGATAAGCTTCTGGATCTGGATATCAAGATGCGGAAAGCGCATATTGAGCGTGTCAATAAAGGAAAATGTAAGGCAAGCCTTACTGCTCCGTTTACCAATATCCTGCATCTGATCGACCGTATGGGAAACAGTTGTATCAATCTTGCGGATGTGGCGGAAAGCGGAACAAGTATGAAATACTTTATGCTGGAAGAAAAATAAGAAGATGGAAAAATCCACGGACTTTAGAAGATTCAAAGTCCGTGGATTTTTTTAATCATGATATACGATTTCCCCACCACAGATCGTATACTTCACTTTGCCATACATAGGCGTTCCGGTAAATGGTGAGTTGGATGAAAGGGATGCATACTCGGTTGGAGTCCAACATTCGTTTTCATCGAAGATCACAAGGTCAGCTGCCTTTCCTTCGGCGAGCTGTCCGTATGGAAGGTGGTAAAGCTTTGCCGGATTGATGGTCATCTTTTCCAGAAGCTGAATAAGAGATAAATGTCCCGGTCTTACAAGGCTTGTGATGCCAAGGGCAAGGGAAGTCTCCAGACCGATGATTCCGCTTGGAGCTTCGGTGATTGGTTTTGCTTTTTCTTCTTTGCTGTGCGGTGCATGGTCGGTGGCAATCAAGTCGATGGTTCCATCTGCAAGTCCCTGAATAATCGCCTGACGGTCCTTTTCGGTACGGAGCGGCGGATTCATTTTCGCAAGTGTTCCATGCTCAAGGACTGCGTCTTCCGTCAGTGTAAAATGATGCGGTGTGGCTTCGGCGTGAAGTTTTGCACCCATTTTCTTATAAGTACGAACCAGATCGACAGAGATACCGGAGCTGATATGCTGGATCACAACATCGGCGCCGGATTTCAGTGCCAGCATGCAGTCTCTTGCAACCAGAGATTCTTCTGCAATGGAAGGAGAACCGTAGATGCCAAGCGCATCGGATACCTTTCCGTGGCTGATTCCGTTGTTGCGGATGAAAGAAGGATCTTCTTCGTGAAGGCTGACCGGTACGTTAAGCTTTGCCGCCTTTTCCATTGCGTGGAAGCAGAATTCTGCGTTTAGAAGTGGGATCCCGTCATCGGTAAATCCACATGCGCCTGCATCTTTTAAGGCGGCCATATCGGTTTCTTCCTGCCCTTTCAGGTTGCAGGAAATCGAAGCAGCCTGGAAGATACGGATCTTTTCTTTGGAAGCACGCGAAAGGTTGTCTTTGAGAACCGGAACAGAGTCCACAGTCGGGGAAGTATTTGCCATGCAGATCACGGAAGTAAAACCGCCTTTTGCAGAGGCAAGTGCGCCGGTGTGGATGGTTTCTTTATAAGTAAATCCCGGATCACGGAAATGAACGTGGGTGTCAATCAGTCCCGGTGCAACCACAAGCCCGGCTGCGTCAAGGACTTCCTCTCCTTCTTTTGTAATCAGGGATGCCATTTCTTTGATGATGCCATTTTCAATCAGAAGATCCATTTTTTCGGAAAGTCCGGAAGCAGGATCGATGACAAGTCCGTTTTTGATAATCATAGTAGTTAAGCCTCCTTGCAGGATATTAGTCTGCTTCTAGTATACGGGATGGGAAAAAGGTTTGTCAATGCGACAGGAGAAGTTGAGAAAATAAGACTGGCTACAGAATCCAAAAGAGATTTCAGTTTTGATGTATCCGATCTGGTATGTATCAAAATTGAAATCTTTTTTCTTTTATGCATGTCTCATATTCTTTTCAAGAGCAACTCTCTTCTTCCCAGTTGCACGGTAGAATTCCACGTGTTTTCCAAGAAAACTCTGGATGGCGGAAACGGTTTTTCCAGTCAGGAATGCACAGAAGACAGTGCCGATTCCGATGCCGTAGAATCCGTGGAGGATTGCAAGGGAAAGAACCACAGTAGTCGTCAGACAGGTGAGATCGAAGGTTGTCTTAACGATTTTATAGTTCTTTTTTACAATACCGGACAGATCGCGAGGGAAGATATCTGTCGGGATGATTGGAAGCATACAGTTGTTGGCAAGGCAGATACCGAAGCACACCAGTAAGAATCCTGCCAGGAAATAAATCGTGTGAAGAGGCAGGGAGTTTGGCAGAGCCTGGATCCATGCGTTGTGTACGTCGATCATTTTTCCAAATCCGATCCCGACTACGAAAGAGAAAAGGTAGCCGGGGCAGAATGAACGCTTGAGGATCATCAGTGTAATGACAAGCAGTGTCTGGAAAATATAATTCCATGTTCCGAAACTGAACACCGGGAAGGCGATGTTAAATACAAGCGGCACTGAGGAGATCGTTGAGATCCCGAATCCGCTTTTTGACATCAGATCCACGCCGAGTGAATTGATCAGCAGGACGATGAGCAGAGCGACTTCTCCGGCTAGATGAAATTTTTTCTTATTCATAGGTACAAATCCTTCTTTCCTGATAGATAATAATTTACAAAAATTTTATATTTAAGCTGTTTCTCATTATAATGAAGAAAACTGATAAAAACAAATGATTATTTTGAATGAACTGATTCTAAAATAGAATGAAATATGCTAAGATAATGGCGAGTAAAGAGTTGATTTTGAAAAATAAGATGACTGCGGAAGATAAAAGAGGGAATATATGAATATCGAATATTTAAAATATTTTTCAGAGCTGGCAAAAATCCAGCATTACGGAAAGGCGGCAAAGGCACTGAATATTTCACAGCCGGGACTCAGTCATGCGATCAAGTCGCTGGAAGAAGAGTACGGAGTTCCGCTGTTTCAAAAAGAAGGGCGAAATGTGAGCCTGAGTCATTACGGCAAAGAGCTGATGAAGGATGTGGATGAAATTCTGGGAGCGTATCTTCGTCTGGAAGAGCGGGCGGTAGGACTTCGGACGGAAGAGAAAACGGTGCGGATCGGCAGTGTGTATCCTCTGGCACCGGGGACGATTCCACATATGCTGAAAGAGTTTGGGGCGACATTTCCATTTATCATCTACAATCGGATGACACCGGAGATTGCAGAAGGACTTTTGGATGGAAAATATGATATCGGCTTTTGCTCGGATCTTTTGAAATCGGATGAGATCGAATATTATCCGATTCGGGATTCATATATCGCAGTAGTGGTTCCGAAGGGACATCCGCTTGAAAATAGAGAACGGATCAGTCTGAAAGAGACAGCTGGATACCCACAGATCATGTTTTCCAAGACCAGCGGTTTCCGTACTCTGCAGGAGCAGATTTTTGCAGAAGAAGGAATTAAGGTAAAGCCGGTATGTGCTGCGGAAGAGATTGAAGTTATCACAGGACTTGTGGAGAATGGGTTCGGGATTTCCGTATTGCCGTATATGGATATCGTGCGGCTGCATAATGTGGTGACGATTCCGGTGAAGACTTCAGGGTGGAATTCCAAATTCTACATTGCGAGAAGAAAGTATGGAATCCGCTCAGAGCAGGAGGAGGCATTTTTTCAGTACTGGAAGAAAAAACATCATTAAAATTCATTAAGAATCCTTGCACTTACAGAGAAAAAAAGTCTATAATCTGTTTTATGAAATATCGTTGCGAAAATCAAATGGGAGGTTACACAGGATGATAGAACAGATTGTAGAGTATAATAAGAAATTCGTGGAAAATAAAGGCTATGAGCCGTACCTGACCAGCAAGTACCCGAACAAAAAGCTTGCCGTACTGACCTGTATGGATACCCGTCTGACAGAGCTTCTTCCGGCGGCGCTGGGACTGAAAAACGGAGATGCAAAGATCATCAAGAATGCAGGTGGAGTCATTACACATCCATACGGAAGTGTGGTCAGAAGCCTTCTGGTTGCCATTCTGGAGCTTGGTGTGGAGCAGGTTATGGTCATTGGACATACGGATTGCGGTGTGCAGGGAATGGATGGAAATGAACTGTTAGGAGAACTGGTAGAGCGTGGAATCGACAAAGAACATATTGATATTGTAAGACACAGCGGAATTGATCTGGAAAAATGGCTGGGTGGATTTGAATCGGTGGAGAAGTCGGTAGAAGAGACTGTGCATACACTGAAGACACATCCATTGATGCCGAAGGATATTGAGATCAAGGGATTCATTATGGATTCTGAGACCGGAGAGCTTACGGAAGTGTAAGGAAAAGAAATAAAGAAAAAGAGAGATCCTCACAGCAAGGTGGTGCTGTGAGGAGTTTTATGGAGGAAAAGTAAGTCTTGCGCTTTTGAAATAAAAAAGTCTATAATCTGTTTAGTGAGATCACAGGAGGATGAGGATAAAAATGGATGATTTAAAATCGTTTACCTATGTTTTAGCGGTTGCAGAATGCAAAAGTATTTCAAAAGCCGCTGAACTTTTATATATTTCACAACCATCACTCAGCAGATTTATATCCAGTCTGGAACAGGAACTTGGAATTTTACTTTTCGAGCGGAAATCGAATGGAATCAGTCTGACAGAGGCTGGCGAAATTTATGTTGAGTATGGAAAAGAAATCAAACGTTTAAACAGCACAATGGAGCATGAATTAAAGGAACTTCAATTATCTGAAGAACAGGAAATACATGTATGCATGTCTCTAAGCGCCAGTCTTTTGTTGGCAATGGAAGTTCAGGAGAAGATCAGTAAAAAATACATCGGGTGTAAAGCATCATTTTCAAATGTCATGGCTAAGGAAATCCTGCCAGGCTTAAAAAACAGGACCTATGACTTGGCAATAGGACCGGATCTGAGTGAAAAGGATTCTTCTATCGTATTTGATTTTATTGTAGAAGATTATATGTTACTTGCAGTTCCAAAGAAGTATATGATGCTTCAGAAAGCAGAAAAAAGAGAAGGTGAAAAATATCCATGGATGGATATTTCGATGATGCCGAATGAGTTTATTATCCAGGACAATTCCTGTTATGTCAGACAAGAGATCGATCAGATATTTGAAGAATATGGAAAAGAATTGAAGCCAAAGATGATCGTAAACAGTTCGATGCTTGCAATGCAGACCTTGGAGCGAGGAATGGGATTCTGTTTTATATCAGAAGTATTTCTTCCATACATAACAAATACAAAAGATATTGATTTTTTTTGCATTGGAAAAAACAAGGTAAAAAAGACAAAAACAGGTATTATATATTTGAAAAATAAAATCCTTTCCAGACAGGAAAAGTACTGTATATCTGTTTTGAAAGAGAAAATAATAAATGGAGAAATAGGGGCATAGCATGAAGCTATACCCCTATTTTCTTTTGGCATTGGTGAAAACAGTAACAGACAATTATAATAAGATTAACGTGATGAGCCGGTAAACATCATATAAGAGAAGAATGAGAGTTTTTGGAAAAGCGCACTCCGAAAAAGCTTATTGTATATGGATACGGAGGAAAAGAAAGATGAGTATGGCTACAATAGGAGCGATTCTGACATTAATAGTTTTCGTTGCAGTTCTTGCAACGCCAAAATTACCAAACTGGTTTTGTTTTTTGATCATGGCACCGATCGTTGTATTTACAGGAACAATGGATGCAGACGGAGTATATGCCGTGTTAAGCAGTTCAAGTTTTCATCTGATGGCAATTATATGTATGTTTTCAGGAATGATTGCTGCAACGGGGCTTGATATCGTAATGGGAAATGCTTTAGATAAATTAACCGGTAATGTAAGTGGAAAGAAAAAAGAAATGTTAATTTTTACAATTCTTTATCTTGCATCAGGACTGGTATCATTTGTTCTGCAGAACAGTTATGTTGCAATGGCATTTTTGCCGGTGATTTTCAGTATAGCTAAGAAAAATAAGATCAGTCATTCAAAAATGATTTTGTTTGTAATTTATGCAAGTACTTTAGGTGGTGCTTGTACCCTGATTGGAACACCGACAAATATTTATGCAAATACAGCGCTTGAAGAGGCTGGACTTAAGCTTTTTGGCATGTTTGATTTTGCCTGGGTAGGTATTCCGATTTTTATTCTGGGTGGAATTTATATGATCGTGATGAACCGCTGGTGCCCGTCTTATGAGGAAACAGTGCCAAGCAATTCAGAGATAGAGGCAGCTACAGAAATTACACCTGAGATGAAAAAGAAACAGATGGTTGTAGGAATCAGTTTCCTTCTGTTCGTACTTGCTCTGATTCTGGATTCGCTTACAGATATTACAGTGAACCCGAATTTTATCGGATATGCACTGATCGCGGTTTCGGTTCTTACAACTGTTGTAAAACCAAAAGAAGTAATCACTTCATTCGGTGTTGATATGGTACTTTTCTGTGCAGGTATCAATTTGATCATTGCAGTTATGAAGAACAGTGGACTTGGGGAAGTGTTTGGAGCTGTTGTGCTGAGTATTCTTGGAGATACGAAAAATCTGTATCTGATCACAGCAGTATTGTTCCTTGGATCGGCAATTGCAACACAGTTTATGAACAATATGGCAACCGCAGGAGTACTTGCCCCGATTGGGATCTCTATTGCAGAATCAATGGGAGCAAACCCACAGGCAATTGTTCTTGCAATTGCAATTGGAGCAGGATGCTCTTTCCTGACACCGATCGCATCAGGAACAAATCAGACATTAATGATCTTTACAAACTTAAAATTTACTGACTTTGCAAAATTTGGATGGCCATTGGTTATTATCAGCTTTATATGCTGTGTAGGAATTCTTCCATTGGTATTCCCGTTCTTTTAAAAGACAGAAAAGAGTTATGTATAACAAAGGGGGCAAAATTTTGTCCCCCGTTTCCAGTTTAAAATAAAGTTAGATGAGGTGGCAGCATGAACAAAGAATTAACCTATTCAACTCCGGAAGAGGAAGGCGTATCATCAGAATATATTATTAATTTTCTGAACGAGATGGAAAAAAGAGAAGCAGAGATCCATGGAATCATGATCTTGAGAAACAATAAAGTTATATTTGAAGCATATAATGAACCGTATCGAAAGGAAATCCCACATATTGTCCATTCTTTTACAAAATGTTTTACAAATACAGCGGCGGGAATTGCATATACAAAAGGACTCATAAAGCTGGAGGATAAGGTACTTGATTATTTTCCGGAATATCGTGAGGCAGCAAATGAGTATCTTCAGAAGCTTACGATACGGAATTTACTTACGATGCGCAGTGGACAGGAAAGAAGTATAGGTGGAAATGAATGGAGACCATTAAAAACCAGCTGGCTGGATGCATATTTTAAAGTACCGTTTGTAAAAGAGCCGGGAAGTGAATTTATGTATTCAAGTGGGAATTCTTATATTACGTCAGCGATCGTACAGCGTATTACAGGAAAAACATGCCATCAATTGATCGAAGAAGAACTAGCACCGTACATTGGTCTGGAGAAGTTTAGCTGGGGAGAAAGTCCGGAAGGAATCTGTTCAGGTGGAAATGGTGTGAGCATTACGGTAGAAGGAATGGCCAGACTTGGGTTACTTTATCTGAATCAAGGAAAATGGGGAGAAAAACAATTATTAAGTGCTGATTGGGTGAATCTTGCACTCGGTAAAAAAGATCCACAACCAAGGAAAGCAGGAGAAAAAGACTATAATTTTCACTGGACGCATACAGGAGATATCTGGTGTTCAGATGGAATGTTTGGACAGACCTGTGCGATTGTTCCGGAACAAAATATGGTAATTGCTATCACTACGGCAGACAGTAATTACCTGGAGACGGAACTGATTCAAAAAGAGATTTTGGATCCGATGAAAGAAGAAAGAAATTTCGCTGAAAAGATGTGGAATGTATTAAAAAATAAAGGTCTCAGAATGTCTCTGGAAAATAAAAACAGATCTGTCAGTAACAAAATGGTTTCAGAAAATCGGAAAATAGAAATGGAACCTTTTGAGAATGAAGATAGAATAGAAAAAACAGGTCTGGAATTTTTAGAAGATAAAGTAATATTCTGGATGAAAGATAACAGAGGAACACATTTTGTAGAAGCAGGACTGGATTGTTGGATTCATGGGAAAACCTCTATGACAGGTGGATATCTGCACCATCAGTATGAGATGGATGAAATGAAAATTGCCGCATGCGCTTACTGGAAATCAGAAAATGTGTTGATGATGGAATGGCGCTATCCGGAGATGGCTTTTTTTGATCATGTGTCTTTTGAATGGAAAGAAGACAGGGTATATATGAAACGCTGGGTGAATATGAATTCACAGGCACTGGAAAGACCAGTTGTAACAGCAAAAATATGCGAATCTTAACAATTATTAAGAAAACCATAGGTGTTCCTGTAAGGTAAGAGCCCTATGATAAACACAACGAAGCAAATACTAATGCAAATGGATGTTAAGGAGGAAGCACGAATGGAAATCAAGAAACCTGCAATTGCAGGAACATTAGAATCCAGTGACTGCCAGGTAACAGTAGAAGCCGGAGAAGGAAAAGTTGATTTTTCACTGGAAAGCGCAGTGATCAATCAGTATGGAAACCAGATTAAGAAAGTAGCTTATGAAACACTGGAAAATCTGGGAATCGATAATGTAAAGCTTACAATCGTAGATAAAGGAGCCCTTGACTGTACGATCAAAGCAAGAATCGAAGCAGCTGTTTACCGTTCGGTAGGACAGATCGAAGATTTACCGTGGGGAGGTGCGATCAGATAATGAATCCGAATAAAAAAAGACTTAGAAGAACTATGATGTTTTTAAATGCACAGAAACCGGGACTGATCAAAGATCCTTATATTTACAAACCGGATTCCATCATGCTTGATCTGGAAGATGCGGTTGCAGAAAACCAGAAAGATGCAGCTAGATTTTCTCTTTATCATGCACTTAAGACGATTAATTATAGAGGATGTGAACGTGTTGTCAGAATTAACGGACTGGATACTCCTTACTGGAAAGAAGATATCCGCTGCGCAGTAGCAGGCGGCTGTGATGCGATCCGTATTCCAAAGACAGAATCCGCACAGGACGTAAAAGTGGTAGAAGCTGAAGTTGTTCAGGCTGAAAAAGATTTCGGACGTGAAGAGGGAAGTGTTCTGATCATGGCAGCTATTGAATCAGCACGAGGCGTGATGCGTGCACTTGATATCTGCGAATCTTCTGAAAGACTTTTCGGTATTGCCCTTTCCGGCGGAGATTACACCAAAGACCTTCAGACACACATTACCGGAACCGGAATCGAGCTCATGGGAGCAAGACAGAACATGGTAATCGCAGCAAGAGCGGCAGGTGTACAGTGCTTTGATACAGTATACACAGATCTGGATGATATGGATGGTTTTCGTCAGGATGTTGAGAATATCCACCTGATGGGGTTTGATGGAAAATCCATCATCAACCCAAGACAGATCAACATTGTACATGAAATCTTTACACCAAAACAGAAAGATATCATTTTCGCAGAAAAAGTTGTCCGTGAAATTGATACAAAGAAAGCACAGGGAATCGGTGTATTTACAGTAGACGGTAAGATGATTGATATCGCTTTCTATGACGGAGCAAAGAGAACAATCGAGCTTGCAAAAGCTTCAGGTGTGTATAAGGGGGATTTATAAAATGATTAACGCAGTAGGTAGAGATATCCCGGAAGAGATTTTAAAAGCAACTGGTAAAGAAGTATTTCAGGGTGTTCATCATTTTGACGGACATGTTTATAAAAAACATGGACCGGAAGTCGAATGTGTGATCAATTCCAACGGAAGCAAGATGGTAGACAGCATCCATGATGTCCTTATAAAATGTGGCATCAAAGACGGTATGACAGTCAGCTTCCATCACCATTTCCGTGAAGGGGATTACGTTGTAAATATGGTAATGAAAGAGATTCATGATATGGGGATCAAGGACATTACTATCTGTGCAAGCTCTCTTGGAAAAGCACATGATCCTCTGGTAGAATATATTGAAGATGGAACCATTACAAATATCCAGTCATCCGGTGTGCGTGGAAAGATCGGAGAAGCTATTTCTAACGGTAAATTAAAAGGTCTTGCGATCATGCGTTCCCACGGCGGACGTGTACGTGCCCTGGTAACAGGTGAGACACAGATCGATATCGCATTTATCGGAACTCCTACCTGTGATGAGTACGGTAACTGCCGTGGTATCGGTGGAAAATCTGACTGTGGTGTACTTTCCTACGCAATGTCAGATGCTTTCCATGCAAACAAAGTCGTAGCAATCACAGACTGCATGGTTCCGTTCCCGAACTTTCCGGCACATATTTCAATGACAAAGGTAGACTATGTTGTAGAAGTAGACCAGATCGGTGATCCGAAGAAGATCGCAACAGGTGCAGCAAAACCGACCACAGATATGAGAAAGCTGATGATGGCTGATTACTGTACACAGTTCGTTGTAAATACACCGTATTTCAAAGATGGATTCTCTTATCAGACAGGTGTCGGCGGAGCTTCTATCGCATCTACTATTTCACTTGCAAAGGTAATGAAAGAAAGAAATATCCGCATGCGTTTTGGTGTGGGTGGTCTTACAAAGCCGATGTGTGACCTTCTGATCAACGGTCAGGTAGATGCACTTCTGGATACACAGGACTTTGACCTTGCAGCCGTAGAATCTGTAAAAGATCTGCATCATTTCCGGATCAGTGCAGGTGAGTATGCGAACCCGTTCAACAAGGGTGCAGTTGTCAATAAATTGGACTTCGTAATTCTTGCAGCTCTGGAAGTTGACGTACACTTCAACTGTAACGTTGTTGTAGATTCTAATGGTATGATCACAGGAGCGCAGGGTGGACATCCGGATACAGCAGCCGGAGCAAAATGTGCCATCGTTATCGCACCGCTTCTTCAGGGAAGAACACCGGCAATCTGTACAGACGTAACAACCGTCACAACACCGGGAGAAAGTGTAGACGTTGTCATCACAGATTATGGTATTGCAATCAATCCGAAGAGACAGGATCTGATCGAAGCAATGAAAGATGTAGACCTTCCGTTTAAGACCATCGAAGAATTACGTGATATCGCTTACTCTATCGCGGGGGAACCACAGAAGGTACAGTTTGGAGATCGTGTTGTCGGTGTCATTGAAAGCCGTGACGGTACCATCATGGATGTTGTCCGTCAAATCAAGCCGTTTGAATTTGATGATTAAATTCTGATCGGAAAACTTACAGGTTATTGGCAATTGGATATAAAAGGAGAACCGTATGGGAAAGAACCAGGCAGTAGAGAAAGCAGAATACTTTGCAGAATCGATTGGCCGGATGGCGTATCAGGCGTTGCTTGAGGAAGTCTATACGGTTCCCAAACCGGGGCTTGTAGATCCGTATTCCTGTGGTGCCCACACTGATATGGATGTGCAGACCTTTGAAAGAAGTGCAGAGGCGTTGTATCCGTGGTTTGTTAGAATGGCATACCAGGGATATCAGCTGACCTGTACGTCGGAAGATCTTTTCCGTGAAATCCGTAAGACCGGAATGCTTGCGGAGGAAGCCATGTATCGGGCAACCGGACATGTGAATACACATAAAGGGATGATCTTTACCCTTGGAATATTCAGTGCGGCAGCGGGAAGATGTATCCAGGAAGACGGAACGGTTACTTTACAATCCATCCTTCGGATGGAGCAGAAGATGACTGCCAGGATCTTAAGAGCCGAAATTGAGATGTTGGGAAAGGAACCTGCGAAAAGTAACGGTGAGAAAAATCTCGTACAATACGGGACTACAGGGATTCGCGGGGAAGCGCTTGCCGGATACCCATCTGTTTTTCATATTGCGCTTCCGGTACTGGAGGATGGACTTTTGCGGGGAATGGAGTGGAACCGGATCAAATTACAGATCCTTTTTGCACTGATGAGCCGGGTGCAGGATTCCAACATTTTATCGAGAAAGAATCCGTCAGTACTCTATCAGGTACAGATGGAAGCGATGCAGTTTCTGGAGGAAGGCGGAGCCTACTCAGAAGATGCGTTAGACAAACTGATCCGCATGGATGCGGATTATATAAAGCGTGGTATCAGCGCGGGTGGGTGTGCCGATCTACTTGCCACCTCACTGTTTCTTGCAATGCTGTGCAATAAAATTCCAAACGAGAACGGGGCAATCCTGAACCTCTTTCCAGTTGTAAAATAGAGCGTATAATAACTGAGAACGGGAATCAAATTTTCTGCCATGAATATGGACTGCACCAGACTGGTGAGGAATAAAAAAGATGACTTTTCACAAATGAGCGGGTGAAAAGTCATCTTTTTCATTAGGAGAAGATTCCGGATGGAGCCTCTTCTTGATGAAAAGGTCGTTTACGGAACAAAACGGTATCCCAGTCCGCGGATTGTCAGGATATACGCCGGATTCTGTCTGTCGTCCTCGATCTTACCACGAAGCCGGTTGATGTAGACCATGATCGCATTGTCATCAACGGCAACCGTATTGCCCCAGACATGCTCATAGATCATATCCTTGGTGAAAACCTGCTGCGGATGCTTCATAAAAAGCAGAAGAAGTGCAGACTCCTTGGAAGAAAGGATAAGTTCTTCACCATTTTTGTAAAAACGCATGGTTGTGGTATCATAGCTGAATGGACCGCATTCCAGAGTATCGGAATTGTCGAGTACCAGATTCTTGTTGCGGCGGATCAGTGCTTTTACTTTGGCACCAAGTACAAGCGGTCGGAACGGCTTGGTGATATAATCATCCGCTCCAAGTGAAAGCCCGTACAGAGAATCATAGTCTTCATTACGTCCGCTGACGATCATAACCGGAGTACTGATCCCCTGATTGCGAAGCCGTTTGATGACCTCAAATCCCTCCATATCTCCCAGCATAATATCCATAAGGATCAGGTCAAATGTATGATTTTTCAGGATGGACAGAGCATCCATGCCACAGTTTACTGTTGTTGTTTCCAGCTCATTGCTGTGCATTACCTTTTCCAGCAGCTTACAGATTGCCGGATCATCATCTACGATCAGTATTTTGTCAGCCATTGAGGCAACCTCCCAAAAGTAAAAATTTCGATAAAATTCTATACAACTTATAAAAAACATTATAATATTAGAAAGAGAACAAGTCAATTGATAACAAACTGGGGACGAGAATATATGAAGAAAAACAAAAAGACACTGATTGCTGCGATTCCACTTTTTTTAATCGTAATTCTTGTATTTGCAGGATTTGGTGTCTGGAAAAAGTACAGAGATACTTTGATGCAGAACCAGGAGGAACAGATGCTCCTGACAACCAGAATCCTGAGTGAAAATATGGCGATGTCCGCAGAGGAATATGAGGAAAGTTTAAGCTTTCTTGCGAAAACAGCAGAGAACAGACCGCAGGATGAGGCAAAACAACTATATCGGGAATTTATAGACACACAGACCAGTTTTATCACGAATCTGTACCTGGAAGACGAACAGGGGAAGCTTTCCGAGAGTGTCAAGGATGTACAGATTGTAAGTTCACAGCTGCTCACTCAAAGCTCGGCAAAGAATAGCATTTATATGGAAAAAGATACAGATGGGAAAATCTATAATGTATATAAGCGTATTTTGAAGGATGGGAGAAAGATCTGTCTGATGATCGATGCGGAAAAATATTATCAGAAACTGATTTCGGGAATTCACATCGGAACGAATGGATACATTGTAGTCAAAGATGCAGAAGGAACGATCATCATGCATCCGAAGAAAGAACAGTGGGGAATTCCGGTTATTGCAGGAAGGAAGAAAATGTATCCGGATCTGGATTACTCCAGTCTGGAGAAGATGATTGAAGATCAGAAGAAGAGAAAAGAAGGTATTTCTCATTATTATTCGTATTGGTGGACAAATGAAGAACGTCCGAGAGTACAGAAAATCAGTGCATATTCTCCGGTTCAGATCGGAGACAGCTTCTGGGTAGTCAGTGCGGTGATCGACTACGATGATCTGTACGAACCGATAGCTGAAGGTTTCTTGAAAATGGTATGTATTTTTGTTGGTATTTTGTTGGCTGCCGGTATTGCGGTTGTCTTATTTGGCAGAGTGATGCGTGATATGAGAAGAGCTGTGCGGGAGATCAATGATCTGAAAGAACTGAATGAGCAGTTGGAAAAAATGCATCGGAGTGAGCAGAGTATCGCACATCAGCAAAGACTTCAGATCATGGGAACTATGACAGGTGGTATCGCACATGAATTCAATAATTTTCTGACTCCGATCATGGGATATGCAGAGCTTCTGATGATGGAACTTCCGGAAGGATCAGAAGAACAGGACAGTGCAAAAGAAATTTATGAGGCTTCGGAAAAAGCAAAGGATGTAGTGCGCCAGATTTCGTCCCTGAGTCGAAAGAATGTAGAGACCGTTTATAAAAATATTTCGATAAAGAAATTCATGACGCGTGCAGAAAGGATGATGGAATCTGTCTGCACGCCTCTGATCCATATGGAAAGTGAGTTTCGGGTAGATGATGAAATGATCCTTGGAAATGCGACACAGCTGAACCAGGTGCTTTTAAATGTCTGCGTTAATGCGGTGCATGCGATTGGAAAAAATCAAGGAAATATCAGAATATCCTGCCATTCAGAAGAAAAAGAAAAACTGGCTCAGGGAGTGATTGAAAAGCTTTCGGATGTATGGAAAAAGTATATCCATATCCAGGTGAAAGATAATGGGTGTGGAATGGATAAAGAGACGTTGCGTCAGATTTTTGATCCATTTTTTACAACGAAAAAAGGGGGAGAGGGTACCGGACTTGGACTGGCACTTGCGGAGCAGATTATTACTTCACATAAGGGATATATTTATGCAGAGAGCAAAAAAGGAGAAGGAAGTACCTTTCATATCTATCTTCCGGTACTGGATACAGAGCATATGCCACAGATTGTGCAGAATATTCCCAGAAAGGATTATCGGATCGTGGTGGCAGATGACAATGCAAAGGTATTGCAGCTGCTGAAAAAGAATTTTGAGAAGATCGGGATCCAGATTCAGACCTGTATGAAAAGAGAAGAACTGCAAAAATGTCTGGAACAGCAGCAGGCAGATGTGCTGGTAGTAGACGAGACGATGGAGGATTGCAGTGGAGTGGATTTCTGTATGTCGCTTGCAGGCAGATATCCGGACATGCTGAAGCTTATTATTATTGATGGAGTCAGCCGCGAGGTGGCAGAGGCCCGGCAGAAAGGAATCATTGACGGATATGTAGAAAAACCGGTATCGGATACCGCGATTCTTGAGGCAATTCGGAATTGTGCCAGCCAGCCGGTATAAGAAAAAAGACGCAGATATCTGTAAGGTGTAAGATAAGACAAACCCAACCTTAATACTTTTAAAGATTTACCTTAACAAAATGTAAGGAGGAATCTGTAAGAGTGTAAGGTTGGGTTTTTATAATGGAATCATCAAATAAATGGTACGAAAAAGTACCCGTACAAAAGGAAGGAGAAAATGCCATGAGTGAAGCAATGCTTGCCTTATTGGGATTTGCAACCATCATTATTGTGATTGCGTTGCTCTTAAGAAATGTAACGGTACCGGCTCTTGCATTTGTCAGTGTATCAACTGTAACAGGTGCGATCCTTGTAGCAACCGGAACATTTACGATTGAAGAAATGGGGGAATTTGTAACAGCCGGTGTAGCAGGAGTACATGGTACTGCAGCACTGTTTATCTTCTCTGTACTTTTCTTTGGAATTATGACAGATGTAGGAATGTTCGACAAGATCATCAATGCATTGATGAAGAAAGTCGGAAGTAATGTAGTCGGTGTTGCCATGATGACCTGTATCATTGCTATGATCGGACATCTGGATGGAGGCGGTGCCTCTACATTCCTGATTACAATTCCGGCAATGCTCCCGGTTTACAAACGTCTGAATATGAGACCGACAACTCTGATGCTCATCTGTGTATCTGCAATGGGTGTTATGAACCTTCTGCCATGGGGCGGACCGACAATGCGTGCGGCTACTGTCCTTGGAATTGAACCAAATGCACTGTGGAAACAGATCATTCCAATGCAGGTTGTAGGTATTTTTATTGCACTTGGAACAGCATTTATCTGGGGAAATATCGAAAAGAAGAGAGGTGCAGGCACTTCTTCAGCAGAAAAGATCGAGTATGGCGGAATTGAAGATGAAGCTGTAACAGATGATGAAAAGAATAAGCTTGCAAGACCGAAACTCTTTGTATTCAACGTGATCGTAACACTGGCAGTAATCGTAAACCTGGTTCTTGCAAAGGTACCGTCTTACTACATCTTTATGGTAGGATGTGCAGTAGCACTTTTTGTAAACTACCCGGGTGCAAAAATGCAGGGTAAGATCATTAAATCCCATGCAGGTCCGGCACTTACCATGGCATCTACGATTCTTTGTGCAGGTGTATTCCTTGGAGTTATGCAGCAAACAGAGATCATGACTCATATGGCTAACGTACTTGCAAACGTGGTTCCACAGTCTATGGGAAGATTTTTACCGCTTATTGTAGGTCTGGTATCAGTACCGCTTACACTGATGTTTGATACCGATTCTTTCTTCTTCGGAATGCTTCCGGTACTGATCGGAATCGGAAACGAATTCGGTGTGAATCCGGCACATATCGCCATTTCAATGGTTGTTTGCCGTAACTGTGCAACATTCATCAGCCCGGTTGTTCCGGCTACTTTCCTTGGAACCGGACTTGCCGGTGTGGAGATCAAAGACCACATCAAGAACAGTTTCTTCTGGATCTGGGGTGTAAGTATTATCTGTCTGATCTCAGGTATAATTCTTGGAGTTATCAAATTCTAGTTAGATAAATAAAAAGATCCTGTATTTCATGTGATTTGTACATGGAGTACGGGATTTTTTTGGATATGCATATAAAATGGTCTGATGATTGAAATGCAACGAAAGTGCTCGAAAATGTTATGCAGGGTATAAGATTTCAGGAAAATGTGATAGAGTTATTTTACTTCGATTTAGTTCTAAAATCGAAAAAGTATCTAATTAACCATAATCAGAAGGTATCTCATTTTCGGCGCTCAATTTTCGAGTAAACTCCCGACAATGAACAAAGCAAAAGAAAATATAGAAGTATGGGAGTTTGCCTTTACAAAGGATGACAGTATGTTAAAATATTTATAGTAGAAAAGTCAGAATGAAACTGGGATCATCCAGTGGATGCGATTTATGAGCGGAAAGAACAGAAAGGATTTTGCAAAGATGGCAGAGCAAAATGAATATATTAAAGAAGCTTATGAATGTCTGGAGAAGATGAGTGCAGATGAAAGAAAAAGAAGAGAATACGAAGAAAGACAAAAAATTTTGTGGGATCATAATTCGTTTATGAAAAGTGCAAAAATAATTGGGATACGAGAAGGTCGTGAAGAAGGACGTAAAGAAGGGTACAGGGAAGCATTAGTTTCAATTGTTATAAAAAAATTGCAAAAAGGGATGTCAGCAGAGGAAATTGCAGATTTTCTGGAAGAGGATGTCTTGACGATACAGAGAATCTATGATATTGCCAATACCTATGCACCGGAATATGATATAGAAAAAATAGTACAAAAGTTGGAAAACACATCAGGAATGAAACAAAAGTAAGAAAAGAGTAAGTCAAATCAGATAGATGAGTGATTTGACTTACTCTTTTTTCGCATGTAATTAGTTGTTGTTCACTTATAAAGCAAAACACCATATGAGGATGCCCTAAGGCATATGCCTTAGTATGAGGAATGTTTTACTTCAAAATCTTTCGCAGGATACAGGTAATGATTCCAACGACACAGAATGGAAAGTATGTCGGATAAAGGGAACCAAATACCAGGATACCGCCTCTGATACCGGTCAGTAACTGAACATCAGCAGGAATTGCAGCTGCGGCTAGACTGAAGAGGTAGGACAGAACATATACCAGGACAAAATAAGTAAGTCCGCGTCCGGTTCCGTGTCGGATGCCACTTAATGTGAAAAAGAACGTAGACAGCATCCAGATCAGCATAACCGCTCCGACAGCCAGATAAGCAATCAGAGTAAGATCTGGATTGGATGTCAGTGTATTGATATCTCCATAATCAGACAGCTGATTCCAGAATGAAAAAAAGGTAATCGCCAGGATGATGGCGGACATCAGAACCGGTGCCGGGCGAAGGATGAAAGTGGTCAGTTTCTCAGCGACAGTACTTCCGGTGCGGGCAATATTCCGAATTGGAGCTGCCAGTTCTTCGGAAGAGGAATCGGGACGTCTGCGGGAATTTCTCCGTTCTGTCCGTCTGGCTGGTCTTTGGCGGTCATAATAAGAATCCTCTTCTTCATAATCATCGTCATAATCAGGAGCAAGCCTGTCTGTTTCATCGTAGTAGTCGTCAGTTTCATAATCGTTAAGGTAGTCTGTGTCGTCATACCGGTCGTCATAATCATCCTGCCCCACAGGGATCGACGGGAGATCGCCTGTATAAGTTACTTCAAAGTTGTCATCAAAATAGTCGTCTATATTTTTTTTATTATTCATAAAACAAATACACCCTCCTTGTGCATAAGTGTATGGTAACTGTTTTGACAGTCTGTGTCAAATAAATAGTGAGATAATTGTGAAATCTGAGAAATTGAAAATGGGTTAATGTAGCAAAGATGGAAAGAGAAAGAGTGGTAGGGGACATCATTCTATGGTAGAATAAATCTGTATGAAAAAATAAATGAGGACAGAAAAATATGGCGATCAATATAGCAACAAAAGCAATCCTGAAAATCCTGTCTTTTGGAGGGATTGATGTAGAAGTATCAAGGCAGCTTGCGGATCTGAAAAGACTGGATCCGATGAAAATTTTTTATAAAAAAATGGATCTGCAGGTATATAACGGCGATTATGAAGTTCCGATCCGGGTATTTTTCCCGGATGAAGCATCGTGTATGAAAAAAGATCAGATCAAGGGACGAAAGATCATGCTTTTCCTTCACGGAGGAGGATGGGCGACTGAGCATGTGGAAAATTATGAGAGAGTATGTTCCCGGATGGCACAGGCGACGGGGCAGACTGTAGCAGCAGTAGAATACCGCCTGGCGCCTGAGCACAAGTTCCCGACCGGGCTTATGGACTGCTATGCCGTGGCAAGAGCATTGTATATGCATCCGGATACAAAGCCGGAGGATATTACTCTGATTGGAGACAGTGCAGGTGGCAATCTGGCAGCTGCATTGTCCATTATGGCACGGGACCGTGGCGAATTTATGCCAAAGAGACAGATTCTGATCTATCCGGCAGTCAACAATGATTATTCAGAGAAGAGTCTGTTCTCTTCTGTAAGGGAGAACGGGCAGGATTATCTTCTGACGGCAGGCAAATTAAAAGATTATATCAATCTTTATGCAGGTTCGGAAGAGGACAAGTTAAATCCATATTTTGCACCGATTCTGGAGAAAGATCTGTCAGGACAGCCGGATACACTGATCCTGACATCAGAATTTGATCCGCTCCGGGATGAGGGAGAAGCGTATGGAAGACGTCTTGCAGAGGCAGGTAACCGGGTGGAAGTACACCGGATCAAGGATGCACTTCACGGATATTTTGCACTGGGAATCCGGAGTCTGCATGTACAGGAAAGTTTTGAATATATCAATCATTTTCTGGAGGGGGAATAGAAAATGCCGCAAGCAAATGTAAAGCACTGGAGAAGGCTGGACAATGCAGCGAAGCTTTTTCCGGCGGCGAGCAGTAAAAGGGATACCCGTGTATTCCGGTTCTACTGTGAATTGAAAGAGGATATACAGCAGGAGATCCTGCAGAAGGCGGTAGACAGGACACTGGAAAAATATCCGATCTTTCTGTCCGTGCTGCGAAAGGGACTGTTCTGGCATTATCTGGAACAGAGTAATAAAAGACCGGTTGTAAGAGAAGAGTATAAGGAGCCGTGCAGCAGCCTTTATATCCGTGATAAGAGAGATCTGCTTTTTGAAGTGACTTATTACAAAAAGAGAATCAATTTTGAGGTCTTTCATGTGCTGACGGACGGAACCGGTGCCAGTGAATTTGTACGGGAGCTGGTGAAAAATTATCTGTATCTGGCACATCATGAGGATGGACTGGAGGATGTGGTTCTGTCAGAGTATTCGGAGAGCCTTTCCGATCAGGAAGCGGATGGATTTGAAAGATATTATTCCCGCCAGGCAGACCGCAAAAAGGAGAAAAAACCGGCAGCGCATCAGCTTCGCGGAAACCGGCGTGAGCTTGGAAGTCTGCAGACGACAGAGGCAGAAATTCCGGTCGAAGAACTGAAACGTCAGGCAAAGACTTATGGTGTGTCGATGACGGTATTTCTGACTGCGGTATATCTGTGTGCGATTCATCGGACAATGACAAGACGGCAGGAAAGCAAGCCGGTTGTACTGATGGTTCCGGTTAATCTGCGCAATTTCTTTCCGACCAATACAATGCTCAATTTTTTCAACTGGATCGAACCGGGATATCATTTTCAAGGTGGAAAAGAAGAGTTCGCAGATGTTGTGCAAAAAGTAAATGCATGCTTTAAAGAAGAACTGACAGCGGAAAGGATGGAGAAGCGGATGAATGATTACTTCGCCCTGCAGGTACACCCAATCCTGAAATTTGCGCCGCTGGAACTGAAAAATGTCTGTATCAATATCGGGGCGAGGACGGCCGAAAGTGATGTGACCGCTATTTTTTCCAACATGGGAATCATCCGGATGCCGGAGAGCTACGAGCCGTATATCGCGCATTTTGGCGTTTACACAAGTACGCCGAAAGTAGAGCTTTGTATGTGTTCTTTCCGGGATAAGATTTATCTGGGATTTACGTCCAGATATGACTGTGATGCAATCAAAGAGAATTTTTTCCAGATTCTGAAAGAGCAGGAAGTAAAGCCTGAGATCCTTGAAGTGGAGTATCCGGAAAGTGTGATGACAGAAGCGAAAGGAATGCAGATTTTCAAAATATTTACATTTCTTTGCATGATCGCGATTGTGGCGGCACTGGGAGTGGATTATAGCATTGATACGAATTTCCATCTGTCACTGTTTGTGTGCGGCGGTGCGTTCAGTATGTGGTTGGCGCTCGCAGTCGGTTTCTTCAAGCGGTACAATCTGCTGAAGAATGCCATGTGGCAGCTGATCATTGTGACAGTCGGCTGTATTATCTGGGACTGGCTGACCGGCTGGCATGGTTGGTCGATTGACTTTGTGCTTCCGGGAGTCAGTGGCTTGATTATGATTTCGATGCTGATCATATCGAGGGTGTATTACCGTCAGGCGAAGGACTATCTGGTGTACTTTGTGATGGCGGCGCTTTACGGAATGATCTTACCATTTATCTTTTTGCTGACTGGTAAGGTACGAATTGTATTTCCGTCTGTGATTTCAATTGGGATGGGCGTGCTGATGCTGATCGGACTGGTGCTTTTCAAGGGAAAAGAAATGCGTCAGGAAATGGAAAAGAATTTACATGTATAAATCGGTGGTGCCGCAAAATTATCTGGATTGATGATTTTGCGGCACCATATTTTTTGCATTTAAATATCTGACGAGTGCGGTGATCTGGATCAGAAGTTCTTCCTGATGCTTTGCATCGAGTTCTTTAAATAAAGAAAGAACTTGGAATTCAAAACGAAGCAAAGAAACAGAAGGATCCGGTTCACCAATTTCCAAAGCTTCATCTGCAGAGATGCCATACAGATTGGCAAGGGTTGCGAAAGTGGAGAGATCCGGCTCGGCAACGTTATTCTCATAACCGGACAGAGATTTTCTGTGGATACCGGTCAATTCCATCACTTGTTTCTGGGTATATTCTTTATTCTCACGGGCGTTTTTCAGAATTTTACCAATATCTTTCATGAAAATGTTCCCCCTTCAAACATAGTATAAGTTCATTATAAATGGTCAGAGCAGGAAAAAGCAATGACAATTTATTTTGATTTTTTATCGAGATAGTCTGCGAGAGATTGAAACTGAATCAAAAGCTCTTCCTGGTGGCTGGTGTCAAATTTTTGGAAAAGAGTAAGCATTTTTCATTCGCAGCGCGAAAGGGAAAAATGCGAGGGGGGGGTAGAAGTCTTAATTCCTAATACTTCATCCGCAGAAAGTTGATATAAGCGGAGTAATCTGGCAAATGTGTCAAGATCTGGTTCAGCTACACTGTTCTCATAGCCGGACAGAGTCTTGCGGTTGATACCGGTCAGTTCCATTACTTTCTTCTGAGTATAAAAATTATCTTCACGTGCTGTCCGGAGAATTTCTCCTATATGTTCCATGGGCGATCGTCCTTTCGAAGATTTCATATATAATATAAGTGAAGTGGTATGTACTATTGCTATTATATAAGAAATAGACGTTAAAAAGAGTAGAATTCTTAGAAAAAGTACTAATAAATCAAAAAGTCTTAAAATTAAAGATACACATGTGCTATCATATTCAAACTTTAATCTCTAAACTTTAATTTTTCCGCCTATGATCTCTAACGAAATAGGAATTGTGAGACTTGCGGCGCCATATTTTTTGTATGCAAAAATCTGACAAGTGCGGTGATTTGAATCAGGAGTTCTTCCTGATGTTTGGGGTCAAGTTCTTTAAATAAAGAAAGAACCTGGAATTCACATTGAGGCAGAGAGTCGGAAGAAGCTTTTCCACCAATATCTAATACTTCATCGGCAGAAATACCATAGAGATTGGCAAGAGTCGCAAAGGTTGATAGATTTGGCTCGGCAACGTTGTTCTCTTAACCAGAAAGCGATTTCCTGTGGATGCCGGTTAATTCCATTACTTGTTTTGTGTATATTTTTATTCTCACGGGCATATTTCAGAATCTTGCCAATGTCTTTCATGAAAACGGTTTCCTTTCAAATTTACTACTTTCTTATTATAAAGCACAAAGATAAGAAGATGCAATTTTGAAAACTATGGTTTTTTATCGAATTATTTATAAAGAATTTACCTATTAAAATACTGAAAAATAGGGGAAATAACATTAAAAACCCACTATTATAGTGAAAGTGTTAATAAAACATTTAATTGTTTTGAAAAAGAAAAGAAAAAATAAAATGTTTTGAAAAAAGTATGTTAAAAAGACCAGGAAGTCCTAGAAAAAGAGATAATACTGTTGACTTCTTAAAAATTAAGACTTATAATAACCAAGATAGGATACGTATGCACAAAAGCATATAATTTTTTAAGATGAGAAAGAGAGGAAATTAGAGATGAAAAAGAGAAGAGTACTTCATCAGGCATGTGCGTTCTCTGTCGCAGTAATGCTCGTTGGAGTAAATGCTGTACCGGTTGTTGCGGCTGATAACAATAGTTCTGCTACAACTGTTGCTACAGATGAAAAAGCATTTAACATTACAGTAACTTTCAATTACTGGGATTATGCAGTGGGTGCAGACGGACAACACTTTTTAACTAAAGAGATGACGAGCGGTGATACTATCACGCCACCAACACTTACTGTTGAAGAGGGATATGAGCTCAAGGGATGGACAATTAATGATAAGTTTTTTGATGCTACTGCCCAAATGAGTTATGAGGATATTGTAAGAGCTGCTGGTACTTCAGAGTTTGTAGCTATTCAAGCAGTTATTAAACCAGTAGAGATAAAGAAAACTGCTCATGTTGCTTTCAATGTTGATCCTGAAAAAGGAAAATTTACAGACCCGGCTGGAGCTAAAGTAGTAACTTATGATTTAGATGAAACTGACGGAGACGCGCATCCTATTCCGAAAGTGGAAGCAAAAGAAGGATATGAATTTACTGGATGGCATGTTAGTGGAGCTAATGAAGCAGATTGGTTACCAGAGTCAGAAACATTTTATGTTTCAGGATTAGCATTCTATGAAAAAGACAAGAATGATGGATATGTGACATTCGAGGCGACATTCAAAGAAAAAGAAGCTGCAGTAGAGAAAAAAGATGCTGAATTACGTGTACATTACGTTGATGTAAATTCAGACAATTATATTAAAGATAATATCCAGACCATTAAAAAGAATGGTAAAGTTGGAGAAAGCGCTGAGTTTACTGCAAAAGATCTTACAATTCCAAAAGGATACGAACTTGCAGATGATAAGTGGAGTACTTCTGTAGAATATGGTAAGGATGCAGATGTTAATGTTAATGTAAAAGCTAAAGAAGAACCAGCTGAAGAAAAAACAGTAGAAGTATATTTCAATATTATTGATTCAGAAAAAGGATCATTCCCGGATTATGCACCATCAACAGTTGTTTCTTTCAAAGGTATTGCTGCAGACACAGACCAGCAGTTTGAAATTCCGGCAGTAAAAGCAAATGATGGATACAAGTTTACTGGATGGAAAGTTGAAGGCGCTGAAACACAGAATTGGGATGCAGATGCTAAAACATTTGGTGTGACAGGACTTGCACATTTCCCAGAAGGATCTAATGTTGGTTATGTAACAATTACACCTGAATTTGAAAAAGTTGAAGAAACACCGGCTGTAGCAGTAGCAAATGCAACAGTTGTAATCGATTCAAACGAAGGATCATTCGAAGGATACGAAGGAACAACAGAACTTCATAACGAAAACCTTCAGGAAGCAGAATACAACCTTGGATTCCTTCCGACAGTAGTAGCAAAAGATGGATACACATTCAAAGGCTGGAAAGTAACAAACAAAGCTGGCGAAGAAATCTACAACCTTGATGCAAATGCAACATCAATTTCATTCCCATACGGAGTAGCTGATGACTACACAGTAACAGCTGTTCTTGAAAAGAATGAAGAAGAAGTAGCAGTAGCAAATGCAACAGTTGTAATCGATTCAAACGAAGGATCATTCGAAGGATACGAAGGAACAACAGAACTTCATAACGAAAACCTTCAGGAAGCAGAATACAACCTTGGATTCCTTCCGACAGTAGTAGCAAAAGATGGATACACATTCAAAGGCTGGAAAGTAACAAACAAAGCTGGCGAAGAAATCTACAACCTTGATGCAAATGCAACATCAATTTCATTCCCATACGGAGTAGCTGATGACTACACAGTAACAGCTGTTCTTGAAAAGAATGAAACTCCAGTTGATCCGGATCAGCCATCAGTTGATCCTTCAAAACCAAGTACTCCAGAAGAAAAACCGGGTACTTCAATTGAAGAGAACAAGAAAGATGACAAAACATCTACAACAGTAGCAAAAGATGACAAAAAGACAAACAAGAAGGAATCTGCTAAGAAAGCAAATGAGCAGAAATCTGATACAGTTCAGACTGGTGATCATAGCAACGTATTCGTATACGTAGCAACACTTCTTATTGCAGGTGCTGCAGCAGTTGTAGCATTCTTCAGAAGAAGAAACGCATAATCTGGTCTTAGCAATAAGCACAGATGATGTGAATTTAATCAGGTGGCTGTGAGTTCTCTCACAGCTACCTGAAGTTTATAAAGGATATTTCTATATGAATAAGCATACGAATCCAACTATCGTAAAAAGACCAAAGAAAACTCATCGTGACCGCGGGACAGAGATAGGTTCTGTTCTTGTCATACTTCTTGCATGTGTGGTGATTGGTGGAGGTATTTATTTTGTACGACAAAATTTGAGTGGGGGAAAGAATACCACACAAAAAGTTGGCGATACAATTACCATCACACCACAGAAGTTAGACAAGACGCAGTTAAAAGCATTAATTGACAACACAGAATCTATTAATACAGAGACCTATACCGATGAATCCGTAAATGAGCTGAAAGCAGCTGTAGAGAAGGGAAATACACTTTTACGTGGGGTTCCCGGACAGGATGCAATCGAAGAAACGTATATGGAAATTGTTAACGCGATCCAGGGGTTGACCAAAAAAGACACGCAGTAATGCGTGTCTTTTTTGGTTCTATATTGAAGTAATGGAAGAACAATTAACCAACTGTTCTATATTTTTTATCTACTACGTTAAGAAGTTCATATCCGTCTTCTGTTACGAGAACGAGGTCTTCGATACGTACACCGTATTTGCCTTCGATGTAGATTCCCGGTTCGATCGAGAAGATCATACCCGGTTCAGCTACGTTCTTGTTGATCGGGCTTACATCACCGTATTCATGGTCTTCCTGGCCGATGAAATGTCCAAGACGAATCTTCCAGTATTCTCCGTATCCTGCTTCGCCGATGAGATCTCTTGCCTGCGCATCGATATCACAGAAACGTACGCCTGGTTTGATGATGGCTTCTGCTTTCTCAACCGCTGTACGAACAAGGTCATGGATTGCGGCCTGTTCTTCGTCTACGCTCTTGCAGTAGAAGGTTCTTGTCATATCTGAGCAATAACCGTTCCAGATGCATCCCATATCGATCAGAACGCATTCTCCGGCTTTCAAAGTTCTTGTCTCGCTTGGTGAGTGATGTTGGTCAGCAGCGTTAGCACCGAAGCATACGATCGTATCAAAGCTGAGTCCTGTTGCGCCTTCTTTGTAGTATTCTGCTTCAATGAAATCAGCAATCTGTTTTTCTGTCATGCCTTCTTTAATGTAGGCAGCAGCTCTTTCCATAACCATGTCATTGATTACAGATGCCTGTCTCATGATCTTGATTTCTTCTTCATTCTTAACAGCACGAACACCGTCTACACAGTCAGATCCCCATATCGTTTTCAGTTCCGGGCAGCGTTCCTGAAGCGGGATCAGGAAACGAGCAGGAAATGCTTTGTCGATACCGATTACGCCCTTGGTATCGATATGTTCTGTCAGAACCCCGATCTGATCATCCATATCACTGAACCATACTTCTTCAAATCCTGTATCAGATACATAATACAGATAGTTCAAGAACATGGTGTGCTTTCCGTTTGTACGAAGCAGCAGAGCGTACAATCTTTCCCCTGGATGTACCATGATGCCCGTTAAAAAGCGGATGCTGAGTGGATCAGATACAAGTAACTGATCGATTCCTTTTTTTCTCATTTTTTCCAATACGCGTTCCATTCTTTCGTTCATTGCTATAATGCTCCTCTCTTAAATACACTACACCAATCATAGCACATTACAGGTAAAATATGAAGAGAAAGCTGCCATCTATTTTTTAAAATATGTCTTACGAACAGTGCAGGATTTTTTTTGCATTTTCCACACGTTCTCTCGAAGGTGGATTGATCCCTTCGAGAGGATAATCAAGTCCCAGCTCTTTCCATTTGTAGGCACCAAGTGTGTGATAAGGCAGGATTTCTACTCTTTCTACATTATCAAGTGTCTGGATAAAATCATTTAACCGGTTTAAGTATTCATCATAGTCGCTGCGCTCCGGTACGAGCACATGGCGGATCCAGACAGGTTTTTTGATATCGGAGAGAAAGCAGATCATATCCAGAATGTTTTTATTTGTTTTTCCGGTCAGCTCTTTGTGAGATTTTTCATCGATATGCTTGATATCAACAAGAAGAAGATCGGTATACTGCATCAGCTCCTGGAATTTGGAGAAAAATGGTTCTTCTCTGGTAAAAGGACCGCCTGCAGTATCAATCGTTGTGTGAATACCTTTTGCCTTTGCTTTTTTGAAAAGATCCAGCAGAAAATCAATCTGAAGGAGAGGTTCTCCGCCGCTTACGGTGATTCCACCGCCATTTTTCCAGTAAGTGCGGTAACGCAGAGCCTGCGCAAGAAGCTCATCGGCACTGCGCCAGGTGGCGCCGTTTTTATCTGTCATATTCCAGGTGTCAGGGTTATGGCAGAACTGACATCTCAGTGGACATCCCTGAACAAATATAATAAAACGTACCCCAGGCCCGTCAACAGAACCAAAGCTTTCTGTAGAGTGAATAAGTCCTTTGATTTGAGTCATATGAAAATCTCCTTTTTCATTGTGTGATTGGAAAACTGCGGATCAGGCAGAGTCTTTTAAATGCTTTAGTATGCAGGAAAAGCTGCCAGCAGCATCTCTGTATGTGCCGAAAGTCATGCACTTTAAAATGCATGACTTCCAGCATAACGATATGTTTGGCAAAAGAGTGTAAGTTCGGTAATTACATACGATCGTGGCAGGTTCTTGCGATTACATCGAGCTGCTGTTCGCGTGTAAGGTCGATAAACTTAACCGCATATCCTGATACACGGATCGTAAAGTTTGCGTATTCTTCTTTTTCCGGATGTTCCATAGCGTCAAGAAGTTTTTCTGTTCCGAATACGTTGACGTTCAGATGGTGAGCACCCTGAGAGAAGTATCCGTCCATAACATTTACCAGGTTGTTAATGCGCTCCTCCGGATTATGTCCGATTGCATCCGGGTTGATGGTCTGGGTGTTAGAGATTCCGTCAAGTGCCCATTCATAAGGCAGCTTGGCAACGGAGTTCAGGGAAGCAAGAAGTCCGTTCTGTTCTGCACCGTAGCTCGGGTTTGCTCCAGGTGAAAGCGGTGCGCCTGCTTTTCTTCCGTCCGGAAGAGCACCGGTAGCTTTTCCATATACAACGTTTGAGGTAATGGTAAGGATAGAAGTTGTCGGTTCGGATTCACGGTAGGTGTGATGCTTTTTCAGTTTCTTCATAAATGTCTGAAGAAGCCATACTGCGATATCATCTGCGCGGTCATCATCATTTCCGTATTTCGGGAAATCACCGGTTGTCTCGAAATCTACAACGAGTCCGTTTTCGTCACGGATTGTTTTCACTTTTGCGTATTTGATCGCACTTAAGGAGTCAACTACATGAGAGAATCCTGCGATACCTGTTGCAAATGTACGACGTACATCGGTATCGATCAGTGCCATCTGAGATGCTTCATAGTAGTATTTGTCATGCATGTACTGGATCAGGTTCAGTACGTTTACATACAGTCCAGCGAGCCAGTCCATCATCTTGTCGTATTTAGCCATTACTTCATCATAATCAAGGTATTCAGAAGTGATCGGTGTGTAAGCCGGTCCTACCTGATCTTTTGACTTGCAGTCGACACCACCGTTGATCGCGTAAAGAAGGCATTTTGCAAGGTTTGCTCTTGCTCCGAAAAACTGCATTTCTTTACCTGTCTGTGTTGCAGATACGCAGCAGCAGATAGAATAGTCATCGCCCCATACCGGACGCATTGCATCATCATTTTCATACTGGATAGAACTTGTTTCAATAGAAATATGTGAAGCGTAGTCCTTGAAGTTCTTCGGAAGACGTTCTGTGTAAAGTACAGTCAGGTTCGGTTCCGGAGAAGGTCCCATGTTTTCCAGGGTGTGCAGGAAACGGTAGTCTGTCTTTGTTACCATAGAACGTCCGTCCTGTCCCATTCCGCCGACTTCCAGTGTAGCCCAGACCGGGTCACCGGAGAAGAGCTGGTTGTAAGATGGGATACGTGCGAACTTAACCATACGGAATTTCATTGTCATATGGTCAACTAATTCCTGAGCTTCTTCTTCGGTAAGGATTCCTGCTTCCATATCTCTCTTGATGTAGATATCAAGGAAGGTAGATACACGTCCGACACTCATGGCAGCTCCGTTCTGAGTCTTGATTGCTGCAAGGTATCCGAAGTACAGCCACTGGAATGCTTCTTTTGCATTTTTTGCTGGCTCGGAAATGTCGAATCCGTAGACAGCAGCCATTTCTTTCATACCCTTGAGGGCACGGATCTGTTCTGCAAGTTCTTCCCGCTGACGGATGACATTGTCACGCATGGATCCGTATCCGCAGTTTGCGAGATCGTCCTGCTTCATAGCGATCAGGAGATCGATTCCGTAGAGGGCAACACGGCGGTAATCGCCGACGATACGTCCTCTTCCGTAAGTATCCGGAAGACCGGTAAGGATTTTTGCGTGACGTGCTTTTTTCATTTCCGGTGTGTAGGCATCAAATACTGCCTGGTTATGTGTTTTATGATAATCTGTAAAGATTTTATGGAATTTCGGGTTTGGTTCATATCCGTAAGTTTTGCATGCTTCCTCAGCCATTTTGATTCCACCGAACGGCATAAATGCACGTTTCAGAGGTTTGTCAGTCTGAAGACCCACAACCTGTTCTTTATCTTTCAGTTCTTCGCAGATATAACCTGGACCGTAAGCGGTAAGAGAAGATACCACTTCTGTTTCCATATCCAGAACGCCGCCTTTTGCACGTTCTTCTTTCTGGAGTTCCTGAAGCTTGCCCCAGAGCTGGTTTGTTGCTTCGGTCGGATCTGCAAGGAATGAAGAATCTCCCTCGTAAGGTGTGTAGTTGTTCTGGATAAAATCACGAACGTTGATTTCTTCTTTCCAGAGTCTTCCTTCAAATCCCTGCCATTGTTCTTTCTGCATCATTTGGTTATTCCTCCTTCTTGTGGGTGAGCCATAGTACCTATGACCTGGTTATTATACACTGTGTTGCTGCGGTTTATGCCCGGAAAGTTCTGGCAAATTCCAGACATATGAAAAGGTTCAGCCAGAAGAACCGATGGATGTTTACGCCTTTTATATAGCCCTGATTTATGATAATCTTATAAAAATGCGTAAAAAAAGCCGGCATCTGAGCTGAATCGCCCAGACGGTCGGCTAAATAATCAAATCCTCATATTTCCCTGTGGTTCATTCCACTTCCGTCAGTCATATGAGCAACTTTAATTTAACAAATTGCTATATAAATGTCAATGACAAAATTGTTTTTTTGAAAAAACATAATAATCGCAAAACTATTTTACAAGTGTTTCCGCATAATCCAGTGCACTTACAATGTTTTCATGGAAATTCTTTTTTCCGATCAGTTCATAGAATCCATCTTTTTTCATAACCTTCATCGGCTGTTCATTGACGTGGGAGAAAATCAGATGGATATTCTTTTTCTTTGCACGCTCAGCAAGTTCATGGAGACATTTCATTGCACTAGCATCGATAGCCGGTACACTTCGCATACGGATGACGACTGCTTTGGTACGATGGTCGCTGTTGATGCCAAGAAGCTGATCGGCTGCGGCAAAAAACATCGGTCCGCAGATTTCGAATACACTGATGGAATGCGGGATCTCACGTAGTTTTTCTGCTTCCCCCGGGGTAATGTCCGGTGAATCGGTATATTTCCAGGCTTTGATATCAGCTGTTTCTGCCATACGTTTCATGAAAAGCAAGGCGGCGAGGACAACACCGATTTCGATGGCAACAACCAGATCGAAGAATACGGTCAGAAAGAAGGTTGCAACCAGAACGATGATATCACTTTTAGGAGCATTCTTACACAAACGGAAGAAGGAACTCCAGTCGGCCATATTTGCGGCAACCACCAGAAGAACAGCAGCAAGTGTTGTCATTGGGATCAGGGCGGCAAGTGGCATCAGTACCAGAAGAATGATTGTAAGTGTAATACAATGTGCGATTCCGGCAATCGGAGTCCGTCCGCCATTGCGGACATTGGCAGCAGTTCTGGCGATTGCACCGGTCGCAGGAATTCCACCAAAGAAACCGGAGAAAATATTTCCCAGACCCTGTCCGATCAGTTCGGCATTGGATTTGTGGGTATCGCCGATCATTCCATCCGATACAACTGCGGACAGCAGGGATTCAATCGCTGCAAAAACAGCAATGGTAAATGCCGGTGAGATCATCTGCTGTATCAGGTTCATGGTAATAGATGGAACATGGAAAGAAGGAAAAGCAGAATTCAGTTTTCCATACACACTTCCAATGGTGTTGACCGGAAGTTTTGCAAAATAAGCGATTGCAGTGGTAACAACGATGGCAACCAGAGACCCCGGAATTTTATCAGTTACTTTTGTCCAAAGTAGCATGATCGCAACAGCTAAAAGACCGATCAGGGTGGCGGTTAGGTTGATCGTACTGATATTTTTTGCATAGACAATGACCTTGTCCAGAAATTCAGATGGAACGGAAGCAATATCCATACCGAAGAAATCTTTCAGCTGTCCGACAAACAGGGTGACAGCAATACCACAGGTAAATCCGGTTGTGATCGTGTAAGGAATGTATTTGATCAGAGAACCGAAACGGCAGATTCCCATGATGACAAGGATAATGCCGGCGAGGATGGTTGCGACGATCAGACCGTCGGTTCCATAACTGGCAACAATTCCGTAAATAATAACAACGAATGCAGCGGTCGGTCCGCCAATCTGTACACGGCTCCCTCCGAAGAAAGAGATAAAGAAACCGGCAATGATCGCGGTGTAAAGTCCCTGCTCTGGTCCGACACCGGAAGCAATTGCGAGTGCGATTGAGAGGGGAAGAGCAATAATGGCAACGATGATACCAGAAATGATATCCTTGATCAGCTGTTTTTTGGTGTAGCTCTTCATGACGTCAAAAAGTTTTGGTCTTAATTCGTTCATGTGAGATAAAATCCTTTCGATAAAATAAGTATAAAAAGTATTAAAAATATATAAACACAAGACAAAATCTTAACATTTATTAAGATGTGTTTCAATAAAGTTAACAGATGTTTCTATTATAGTACACAAGAAAAATGTTAAAAAAATATCAATCAACTATTGAAAAGTGAAAACAAGGGGATTATAATAGAACTATCAGATTTTTGTGAATATAAAAGGAGGATTTTTATCATGGCAAGAAAAGTTGTTTTAGCAGGAGCATGTCGTACAGCAATCGGTGTAATGGGCGGACAGTTTGCAAATACATCGGCTGTAGAACTTGGAACGATCGTAATCAAAGAAGCTCTCAAAAGAGCGGGCGTTTCTCCGGATCAGGTTGACGAAGTGTATATGGGAAATGTTATCCAGGCTGGCAACGGACAGAACCCGGCACGTCAGGCAGCTGTATATGCAGGAATCCCGAATGAAGTACCGGCAACAACTATCAACGTACTTTGTGGATCCGGTCTTCACTGTGTAAACCTTGCAGCGAAGCTGATCGCAGCTGGAGATGCAGATATCATCGTTGCAGGTGGTATGGAAAATATGACAATGGCTCCGTACATGTTGAGAAACGGACGTTATGGATATCGTATGGGAAATGCGACAATCGAAGATGCTATGATCAAGGATGGTCTGACCGATGCATTCCATAATTATCACATGGGAATCACAGCAGAAAATATCTGCGAACAGTGGGGACTTACAAGAGAAGAACTGGATGAATTTGCAGCATGGTCTCAGAACAAATGTGAAAAAGCAATGGCAGAAGGTAAATTTAAAGACGAGATTGTTCCGGTCGAAGTGAAGAAGAAAAAAGAAACGATTCTTGTAGATACAGATGAAGGTCCTCGTAAAGGAATCACAAAAGAAGGTCTTGCAAGACTTCGCCCGGCATTCAAGAAAGACGGTATGGTTACAGCAGGTAACGCATCCGGAATCAATGATGGTGCAGCTGCACTTATCGTTATGAGCGAAGAAAAAGCAAAAGAGCTTGGCGTAACACCTATGGCAACATGGATCGGCGGAGAACTCGCAGGATGTGATCCGGCAATCATGGGAATCGGACCGGTTTATTCAACACGTAAGGTTATGAAGAAGCTGGGAATGGAGATCGGAGATTTCGATCTGATCGAAGCAAATGAAGCATTTGCAGCACAGTCAGTAGCAGTTGGAAAGGATCTTGGATTTGATCTTAGCAAACTGAATGTCAATGGTGGAGCAATTGCTCTCGGACATCCGGTTGGATGCTCAGGTGCGAGAATCCTTGTAAGTCTGCTGTATGAGATGCAGAAAGAAGATGTACATACAGGTCTTGCAACACTTTGTGTTGGCGGTGGAATGGGCTGCTCTGCTGTAGTTAAGAGAGATTAGGGATAGAAAAAAAAGGGTGGATACTTTTTAAGTGTCTGCCTTTTTTGAATGATTTAGGTTGTGTTGACAAATTGGGCAAAAGATAATGCGTCTATTCTAGTTGTGCAAACCATTCCGATGAACCCCCTAAAGCGAAAATCGTGTTCAGCAGAGGCTTCCACGATTTTTGGGTTTCATCTCCATTGCACAAAAGACGAATAGACGCAATATCTTTTGCCCAATTTGTCCCTCGAAGCTATTGACATTATTAAATAAAAGCGTAGTAACTAAAAAAGTCTGGCGAGGTGTGCCAGACTTTTTTCTACGATGAGATATATGCGTTTTGCATGTTTTAGGGCTTTGAAAAAAATTAATATACCAGAGGTTTTTCTTCGCCGTTTAATACACGAAGAGCGCCTTGGGCGAGAGCGAGGAGTTCGTCTTCTCCCGGATAGACGGTGATTGGGGCGATGAATCCGACTTTTTCCTTGATCTCGGATGTTACATAATCGCTGTATGCGATACCGCCGGTGAGAAGGATCTGGTCTACTTTGCCGTTAAGTACGGCTGCCATGGCGCCGACTTCTTTGGCAACCTGGTAAGTGAATGCGTGGAATACACCGGCTGCTTCTTCGTCACCCTTTTCAAAGGCACGTTCTGCAACGTCGCGCATGTTGTTGGTTCCAAGGTATCCGTTGAGACCGCCTTTCCCGTTGATCTTTTTATATACTTCATCCTGTGTGTACTGACCGGAGAAACACATTTTTACGAGTGCGCCTGCCGGTACACCGCCGGAACGTTCCGGTGAGAAAGGTCCGTCTCCGTCAAGCGTGTTGTTGACATCGACAACTTTGCCATTTTTATGAGCACCGACAGATACACCGCCGCCCATGTGTACAACTACAAGATTCAGGGAATCATAAGATACATTCTGTTCTTTGGCGTAGCGTTTGGCAACTGCTTTCTGGTTCAGTGCGTGGAAGATACTGATACGCGGAAGTTCCGGGATTCCGGAATATCTTGCAACAGGTTCCATCTCATCGACAACAACCGGGTCAACAATGTAAGAAGGAACTCCGATCTCATCACCGATTTCGCGGGCAAGGATGCCTCCAAGGTTCGATGCATGCTGTCCTTGCACACCTGCTTTTAAGTCAGCAAGAAGTGCGTCAGATACTGGATAGGTTCCACCTGGGATCGGTTTTAAAAGTCCGCCTCGTCCTACTACAACATTCAGAGATTTGATGTCGAAGCTGTTCTTTGCGAGAATATCTACGATCAGTTCTTTACGGAAATCTTTCTGGTCAACGATGGTTGCATATTTTGCAATCTCTTCGGTGGAATGACGGAGTGTTTCTTCGAATAACAAAGTTTCGTCTTCGTACACACCGATCTTGGTAGAAGTAGATCCCGGGTTGATTACTAAAATTTTATAGCTCATAAAAAGATCCTCCTTAGTCTGTGATCGATCCTGCGATTACGGTCGCAAGAGCGATAGAATTCAGTTTTGTCTGGAAATCATCAGAACGTGATGTAAGTACAACCGGAGCGCTTGTTCCGACAAGTACGTTACCGATCTTGACCTTTGCAGTGCGGACAAGAATCTTATATGTGATATTCCCTGCATCGATATTCGGGAAGAGGAGAATATCAGCATGTCCGGCTACTGGATTAGTCACACCTTTGTGAACAGCTGCTTCCGGATCGATCGCAAGATCCATGGAAAGTGGTCCGTAGATCTGGCATCCTTTGAAATCGCCACCCTCGTACATCTTGGTGAGATTATCGGCATCAACTGTTGGCTGCATCTTTGGATTCACTGTCTCAACTGCACACAGAGGAGCAACCTTCGGGCATTCGATGCCACATGCATGTGCGACTTCTACTGCATTGTTGATGATATTGACTTTATCTGCAAGGGTTGGATATGTATTGAAAGCTACGTCTGTGAAGAACAGAAGACGGTTGATGCCTTCAATCTCAAATACACATACATGGGAAAGCATCTTTCCGGTACGAAGTCCGACTTCTTTATTCAATACGCTCTTTAAGAATGTCTTTGTTTCAAGCAATCCTTTTAAAAGGATATCAGCTTTGCCGTTGTGTACAAGCTCAACAGCCTTTAATGCAGCTGCTTCGGTATCAGGCTCATTGATGATCTCGAAATCTGTCAGATCCATATCAATAGAAGCGGCAATCTCGCGGATCTTGGCTTCATCACCGACAAGGATGGCTGTTGCGATATTTTGCTCTTTTGCAGCTTTGACAGCCTGCAGTACCGGCTCATCCTGTGCGTTGGAAACAGAGACTTTCTTTAAGGTTTTTTGATTTGCTTTTGAGATTAATTCTTCAAAACTTTTGCTCATTTTCACACCTTCTCATTCATAATTTAATTATAGTATTCTGGTTGAATAATTTTTAACAATCTTAAGTGTAGCACCATATCTGGGAAAGGTCAATATAAAAGTGGTGTGTTGGAAATGACGAATAATGCAGATGTATTGTAAAAAAATGTTGGTGAAAATGTTAAAAGAAAATTAAATGATAAAAAATGATTGATAAATATTTGACAGAACGGGAAATGGGTAGTATATTAAAAAAAGAGGACAAAAAAGTCCCTTGCGAAAATCTTAAAAACGGAAAGTAAAACAGTATATATTTAATAAGAAGTGATACTTACCATTAAGATGTAAAAGGAGGAAAAAGTGATGGCAAAGAAAATCGTGTTAGCAGGTGCGTGTCGTACAGCAATCGGAAGTATGGGTGGAGCTCTTTCTACAACTCCGGCACCGGAATTAGGATCTATCGTTATCAAAGAAGCTTTAAATAGAGCAGGTGTTGCTCCGGAACAGGTTGATCATGTATATATGGGTTGTGTAATCCAGGCAGGTCTTGGACAGAACGTTGCACGTCAGGCTTCTTTAAAAGCAGGTCTTCCGGTCGAGACACCGGCAGTTACGGTTAACGTTGTTTGCGGATCCGGACTTAACTGTGTGAACATGGCTGCACAGATGATCCAGGCAGGAGATGCTGATATCGTTGTAGCAGGCGGTATGGAAAATATGTCTATGGCTCCATATGCACTGAAAAACGCACGTTATGGATACAGAATGGGAAATGCACCGATGATCGATACAATGGTAAATGACGCACTTTGGGATGCATTCAATGACTATCACATGGGAATCACTGCTGAGAATGTAGCAGAACAGTGGGGACTCACAAGAGAACAGCTTGATGAATTTGCAGCAGCAAGCCAGCAGAAAGCCTGCGCAGCAATCGAAGCAGGAAAATTCAAAGATGAGATTGTTCCTGTAGAAGTGAAGAAGAAAAAAGAAACCATCGTAGTTGATACAGATGAAGGACCGCGTCCGGGAACAACAGCAGAAGGAATCGCAAGACTTCGTCCTGCATTCAAAAAAGATGGTATCGTAACAGCAGCAAATGCTTCAAGCATCAATGATGGAGCAGCAGCAATCGTTGTTATGAGTGAAGAAAAAGCAAAAGAGCTCGGCGTTACACCGATGGCAACATGGGTAGCAGGAGCACTCGGCGGAGTAGATCCATCTATCATGGGTGTCGGACCGGTTGCAGCTACGAATAAAGTAATGGCTAAGACAGGGCTTTCTGTAGATGATATGGATCTGATCGAAGCAAACGAAGCTTTCGCAGCACAGTCACTTGCAGTAGCACATGATCTGAAATTCGACATGGATAAAGTAAATGTAAACGGTGGAGCAATTGCTCTCGGACATCCAGTAGGAGCTTCAGGATGCCGTATCCTTGTTACACTTCTTCATGAGATGCAGAAACGTGATGCAAAGAAAGGTCTTGCAACACTTTGTATCGGTGGCGGAATGGGATGCGCTACAATCGTAGAACGTGATTAATAAACCAGATCAAAAGGAGATGTTGATGATGGAATTTATTACATATGAAGTAGAAGGACAGGTTGGAATTATTACCATTAACCGTCCAAAGGCACTGAACGCACTGAATAGTGCAGTTCTTGATGAACTTGATGCAACGATCGACGGTGTTGATCTTGATGCAGTCAGATGCCTGATCCTTACAGGAGCAGGAGAAAAATCTTTTGTAGCCGGTGCAGATATCGCTGAGATGAGTACTCTTACAAAAGAAGAGGGAGAAGCTTTTGGTAAGAAAGGAAATGATATTTTCCGTAAGATCGAAACACTTTCGATTCCGGTAATCGCAGCAGTTAATGGATTCGCTCTTGGTGGCGGATGTGAAATCTCCATGAGCTGTGATATCCGTATCTGTTCAGACAATGCAGTATTCGGACAGCCGGAGGTTGGCCTTGGAATTACACCTGGATTTGGTGGAACACAGAGACTTGCAAGACTTGTCGGACCTGGTATGGCAAAGCAGATGATCTACACTGCGAGAAATATCAAAGCTGACGAAGCTTACAGAATCGGTCTTGTAAATGCCGTATATCCGCAGGAAGAACTGATGCCGGCAGCAAAGAAGATGGCAGCAGGCATTGCAAAGAATGCACCGATCGCAGTAAGACACTGCAAACAGGCAATCAATGAAGGTCTTGAAAAGGGAATGGATGAGGCAATCGTAGTAGAAGAAAAACTCTTCGGCGGATGCTTTGAATCTTACGACCAGAAAGAAGGAATGGCAGCATTCCTTGAAAAGAGAAAAGTAGAAGCTTTCCTTAATAAATAAGTTCGTTTAATAAAGGGGAGAATTAACTCTCCCCTGGAAAATTAAATTTATAAAATGGAGGTAATTTCAATGAAAGTAGGAATTATTGGCGCAGGAACAATGGGACAGGGCATTGCAAAGGCATTTGCTCAGGTAGATGGATATGAAGTAGCACTCTGTGACATCAAACAGGAATGGGCAGAAGGCGGAAAAGCTAAAATCGCTAAAGGCTATGACAGACTTGTTCAGAAAGGAAAATTAACTCAGGAAGCAGTTGATGCAATTCTTGCAAAAATTACTCCGGGACTCAAAGAAGATCTCTGCGCAGATTGTGATCTGATCGTAGAAGCAGCATTTGAGAACATGGAAGTTAAGAAAACTACATTCAGTGAACTTGATAAGATCGCAAAACCTGAATGCATTTTTGCATCAAATACCTCCAGCCTTTCTATCACAGAAATCGGCAACGGACTTACCCGTCCAATGATCGGTATGCATTTCTTCAACCCGGCAGACCGTATGAAATTAGTAGAAGTGATCGCAGGCGTAAATACACCGGCTGAAACTGTAGATGCAATCAAGAAGATCGCAGAAGAAATCGGAAAGACACCTGTACAGGTTAATGAAGCAGCAGGTTTCGTAGTAAACCGTATCCTTGTTCCGATGATCAATGAAGCAGCTTTCATCAAGATGGAAGGTGTATCTGATATCGCAGGAATCGATGCAGCAATGAAGCTTGGTGCAAACCATCCAATGGGACCTCTGGAGCTTGGTGATTTCATCGGACTTGATATCTGCCTTGCTATCATGGATGTACTTTATGCAGAAACAGGCGACAGCAAATATCGTGCATGCCCGCTGCTTCGTAAGATGGTCCGTGGTGGAAACCTTGGAGTTAAGAGCGGAAAAGGATTCTATGTATACAATGCAGACCGCACAAAAACTCCGGTTGATGCACAGTAATGGATGTTCTAAATAAAGACATGGAGGAAGAATAAATGGATTTCGGATTAGATAAGAAACACGAAATGGCGAGAACTCTGTTTAAAGAATTCGCAGAAAACGAAGTAAAACCACTTGCACAGGAAGTGGACGAGACAGAAGTTTTCCCAAGAGCAACAGTTGAAAAAATGGCGAAATATGGATTCCTCGGTATTCCGGTACCGAAGGAATACGAAGGACAGGGATGCGATCCTCTGACATACGTAATGTGTGTAGAAGAACTTGCAAAGGTTTGTGCTACAACATCTGTAATTGTATCTGCACATACCTCCCTTTGTATTGACCCGATCCTGACATACGGAACACCGGAGCAGAAAGCAAAATACGTTCCGGATCTTGCATCAGGAAGAAAGCTTGGAGCTTTTGGTCTTACAGAACCTGGGGCAGGTACAGATGCACAGGGACAGCAGACTAAGGCTGTTCTTGACGGAGATGAATGGGTATTAAACGGATCAAAATGCTTTATCACAAACGGTAAAGAAGCAGATGTTTACATCATTATCGCCGTAACAGGTATTGTTGAAAAACGTGGCAGAAAGATGAAAGAGATTTCTGCATTCATCGTAGAGAAAGACACTCCGGGATTTACATTCGGAACCAAAGAGAAGAAGATGGGTATCCGTGGATCTTCAACATACGAGCTTATTTTTGAAGACTGCCGTATTCCAAAAGAAAATCTCCTTGGAGCACAGGGCAAGGGCTTCGGTATCGCTATGCATACTCTGGATGGCGGACGTATCGGTATTGCCGCTCAGGCTCTTGGAATCGCTGAAGGCGCACTTGACAGAACAATCGCATATGTAAAAGAAAGAAAACAGTTCGGACGCACGATTGGTCAGTTCCAGAATACACAGTTCCAGCTTGCAGATATGGCTACAAAGGTAGAGGCTGCAAGAATGATGGTATACAAAGCTGCCATGGCAAAAGCTACACAGAAAGTTTACTCTGTCGAAGCTGCACAGGCTAAGCTTTATGCAGCAGAAGTAGCGATGGAAGTTACTACAAAGGCTGTTCAGTTACATGGTGGATACGGATACATCAGAGAATACGATGTAGAACGTATGATGCGTGACGCAAAGATCACAGAAATCTACGAAGGAACTTCAGAAGTTCAGCGTATGGTTATTTCTGGAAACTTATTGAAATAGGAGGTACGAATCGTGAAGATAGTTGTTTGTGTAAAACAGGTACCGGATACAAAAGGCGGAGTTCAGTTTAATCCGGACGGTACACTTAACAGAGCTGCAATGCTTGCAATTATGAACCCGGATGACAAAGCAGGTCTTGAGGCCGCACTTAGATTAAAAGACCAGTATGGAGCAGAAGTAACTGTACTTACAATGGGACTTCCAAAAGCAGCCGATGTGCTTCGTGAAGCACTTGCAATGGGAGCTGATAAGGCAATTCTTGTAACAGACAGAGTACTTGGAGGAGCTGATACATGGGCTACATCAAGCACCATCGCAGCAGCACTCCGTAAACTCGATTATGACCTGATCATCACAGGACGTCAGGCAATCGATGGTGATACAGCACAGGTTGGACCGCAGATTTCCGAACATCTGGATATCCCGGTAATCTCTTATGCACAGGATATCAAAGTAGAAGGCGACAGCGTGATCGTACAGCGTCAGTTCGAAGACAGATATCATGTACTGAAAGCAAAAATGCCTTGCCTTATCACAGCACTTTCAGAATTAAATGAACCACGTTATATGACACCAGGCGGAATTTTCGATGCTTGTGACGCTGAAATCACAACATGGGGAAGAGCTGATCTTACTACACTGGATGATGCAAATATCGGTCTTGCAGGATCGCCTACAAAGATTGCAAAAGCATCTGACAAGGTAAGAAAGGGAGCAGGAGAAAAGGTTGCTCTTGATCCGGAAGAAGCAGTATCTTACCTGATGGGAAAATTAACAGAGAAACATATCATTTAATAAGAAGGAAAAGTGGTGAATATCATGAACTTAGAAGAATATAAGGGAGTATATGTCTTTGCTGAACAGGTAGACAACAAACTGAGCGGAATCGCATTTGAACTTCTTGGAAAAGCAAAAGACCTTGCAGCAGACTTAAATGCAGAAGTAGCAGCCGTTCTGATCGGTTCTGACGTAAAAGGACTTGCAGATGAGCTTGCAGCATACGGAGCAGATAAAGTAATCGTAGTAGACGATCCGGAACTGAAAGAATATAGAACAGAGCCATACGCACATGCACTGGCATCTGTTATCGAAAAATATAAACCGGAGATCATGTTAGTCGGCGCAACTGCAATCGGACGTGATCTTGGTCCTAGAGTATCCGCAAGAGTACAGACAGGTCTTACAGCAGACTGTACACAGCTTGAGATCGGTGATTTCCCGATCAACCCGGTAGCAGGAAAAGAGCAGAAGCACAATCAGCTTCTTATGACTCGTCCGGCATTTGGCGGAAATACAATCGCTACCATCGCATGCCCGGATAACCGCCCGCAGATGGCAACCGTTCGTCCTGGTGTTATGCAGAAGATCGCTAAGATCGAAGGCGCAAAAGCCAATGTTGAAGAATTCAATCCTGGATTCACACCGGATAACAAATATGTTGAGATCATGGAAGTTGTCAAATCTGTATCTGAGACGGTTGATATCATGGATGCCAAGATTCTTGTATCCGGTGGTCGTGGAGTCGGAAGTGCAGAAAACTTCAAGATCCTGGAAGATCTTGCAGAAGCACTCGGCGGAGAAGTAAGCTGCTCACGTGCAGTTGTAGATAATGGCTGGAAACCAAAAGATCTTCAGGTAGGACAGACAGGAAAGACAGTTCGTCCTCAGGTATATTTTGCAATCGGTATTTCCGGAGCGATCCAGCATGTAGCAGGTATGGAAGAATCTGATCTGATCATTGCAATCAACAAAGATGAGACAGCTCCGATCTTTGATGTAGCTGACTATGGTATCGTTGGAGATCTGAATAAGATCGTACCAGAACTTACCAAACAGATCAAAGAAGCAGTTGCTGCTAAAAAATAAAGAATAGCTGGTAAAACAAAGATGGTGTCGCAAAGAAGCGGCACCATTTTTTTGTATACAAATCGAATAGAAGTTAGCCTGCTCTATTTTCGTGCGGAAAGCTTGTGCGTCTGGGGGATATTATGGTATACTTTATAAGATATAGACTTTGTAGTTATAGCTTAAGTAGGAGTGTGAATAAATGGCACAAAGAATTAAAAGCAGACGAAGGAAGGCTGTAAAAAAGCAGGCGGTTCATTATTTTGATTACAGTCTTCTGGCGATTATTATATTTCTGATGTGTTTTGGACTGGTAATGCTATACAGTATCAGTTCCTATGAAGCACGAACGGAATACGGAGATGGGATGTACTTCCTGAAAAGGCAGGGCCTCATCGGACTTGGAAGTATTGTTGTGATGATGTGGGTTTCTCGCCTGGATTATCATATGTTTTCCAAATATGCAGCAATGAGCTACTGGGGATCCATGCTTCTTCTTGCACTTGTTAAATTTACACCACTTGGTATTGAGGTAAATGGTGCACGAAGATGGTTCCGGCTTCCGGCTAACCAGTCATTCCAGCCGGCAGAGATTATGAAGATCGCTGTGATCATATTTATCCCATACCTGATCTGCAGAATGGGGAATAAAGTACACACCCTGAAAGGATCGCTGGGAGTTGTGGAGTGGGGAGGTTTGGCAGCACTGGGAGTTTATGTGCTGACTGATAATCTAAGCTCTGCGATCATTGTAATGGGAATTTCCTGCTGTATCCTTTTTGTCGTACATAAGAAGCAGAAGATTTTTCTGTGGATTGCAGGCGGCGGGCTGGCTGTTTTTGTGGCGGGATCATATATCCTCGGAAGACTTCTTGAGAACAGCACCAGCTTCCGACTCAGACGTATCATTGCCTGGCTGAACCCGGAAAAATATGCGTCAACGATTTCTTTCCAGACGGTACAGGGACTATATGCGATCGGATCAGGTGGCTTTTTCGGGAAAGGACTGGGAAATGGTGTGCAAAAGACGGTAATACCGGAAGTGCAGAACGACATGATCCTGTCAGCAATCTGTGAAGAGCTTGGGGTATTTGGAGCGATCATTATCCTGGTTTTGTTCGGCCTTTTGATCTACAGACTGCTTTTTATTGCACAGAACGCACCTGATCTGTATGGAGCACTGATCATGACAGGGATTATGTCACATATCGCGATCCAGGTAATTCTCAATGTTATGGTAGTTACGAACATGATGCCGAATACCGGAATTACATTGCCTTTTATCAGTTATGGTGGTACATCCATCCTGTTCCTGATGATAGAGATGGGAATGGCACTTGGAATTTCCAGAAGAATTAAACTGGAAGGGTAAAAAAAGCTTTTTTTTCAAAGAAAAGTGTGATATGATGTTATAAGTGGTAATGAAAACCACGTATAATGGATGCAAATGACACGTTTCGGAGGTTTGGATTATGAGTTATAAAGTGATTGTGGACAGCTGTGGAGAATTGACAGCAGAGATGAAAGCTTCAGGTCGGTTTGAGACAGCATCACTGGGACTGGAGGTTGGAGATTGTCATATAATTGATGATGAATCTTTCAATCAGGCTGAATTTTTGAAGAACGTAGCTGAATGCCCGACATGTCCAAAGTCAAGTTGTCCGTCTCCGGAGACGTTTATGGAAGGATATCACTGTGATGCGGAGCATGTATATGCTGTTACGTTGTCTTCTGAACTGAGCGGTTCTTATAACAGTGCCGTACTGGGCAAGAATTTATATGAAGAAGAATATGGTGAGAAAGATATTTATGTGTTCAACTCAAAATCTGCATCAGTAGGACAGACGCTCATCGGGATGAAGATTGCGCAGTGTGAAGAGCGGGGCATGACATTCAAGGAAGTGGTAGCTGCTGTAGAAGCATATATTGAAGAGCAGCACACATATTTTGTTCTTGAGACGCTTGAGACTCTTCGTAAGAATGGAAGACTTACAGGATTAAAAGCAATTGCGGCAACAGTACTGAATATTAAGCCGGTGATGGGGGCTACTCCGAAGGGAGAGATTTGTCAGTTGGGTCAGGCGCGCGGAATTAAAAAAGCACTTAAGAATATGGTGGATTGTGTGATCGCAGATCTGAAAGATCCGGAGAGCAAGGTACTTGCAATTTCGCATTGTAACTGCCCGCAGAGAGCACAGGATGTGAAGAAGATGCTGGAAGAACGTGTGAAATTAAAAGACATTATCATTCTGGATACCAGAGGTGTCAGTAGCATGTATGCGAATGATGGCGGAGTAATTATTGCAGTATAGCTTGTATCAATCGTAAAAGTGTGATAAAATATACTGGTTAGATGATTGCAAAGGAGACTTGCAGATATGAGTCAGAAAAAAGTAGATTATTATAAACAGGCAAAAGCGAACAGAAAGCGTGAAGAAAAAAAGAAAAACTTGCGAAAAGCTTTTGATTATACGATCCTTGGGCTGATTGCACTTGCAATCGTTGTCTGGATTGGATGGTCCGCTTATGATATGTATGAATCAAAGCAGCCAAGAGCAGTAGCAGAAGTTGATTATTCTGCTGTAAGTGATTATATCCAGTCACTTAACACTGCTGAGTAGATGAAAAGAAGAAAGTGGAGAGATGGTTCCATTATGGAACGGTTTCTCCACTTTTTTTATGCACTGTGTGGGGAATGGAGTATAAAACGCTCCACTTTTCACTACAAAATGAATGAAAAATGGGAAAAAATATGATTTATCGGACTTTTTTCAGAATGGATAAATTCGAAAAAGTGCTTGAAAAGGGCGGAAAAGTGGGGTACAATGGATACAAGTGGTAGAAAGTGGAGTGAAGTGGAGCAAAGTGGCATGGAAAGTGGCAGACCACTTTGAAAGAAGGTGATCCTATGTTGACTGGAGAATTTAATCATAGTATTGATTCAAAAGGCAGGCTGATTATTCCTTCCAAATTACGAGAGAGTCTGGGAGAACATTTCGTAATTACGAAAGGGATGGACGGCTGCTTATTTCTGTATCCGGACAACGAATGGAAAGCCTTTGAAGAGAAGCTTAGAACCTTACCGCTTACAAACAAAAAAGCCAGAGACTTTAAGCGTTTCTTTCTTGGAAGTGCTACGGAAGGAGAACTTGACAAACAAGGGAGAGTTTTGATATCTTCTTCTCTTCGCGCTTATGCAGATCTTGAAAAAGAGGTTGTTCTAGCAGGTGTGCTGGACAAGGTCGAGATCTGGAGTAAAGAGGCGTGGGAAGCGCGTACAGCTGATGTTGAGGAAAATATCGAGGACATTGCAAGTGACATGGAAGATTTGGGACTTAGCATCTAAATAGATCTTTTAATTAGGAGGACACCATGGCATTTAAGCATAAATCAGTATTACTGGATGAGACAATCGAAGGACTGAACATCAAGCCGGACGGCATTTATGTTGATGGCACACTTGGAGGAGGCGGACATGCATACGAAGTATGTCGGCGTTTAAACAACAAGGGGAGTTTTATAGGAATAGACCAGGATGCGGCGGCGATTGAAGCGGCAGGCACCCGATTAAGCGACTTCGGGGAGAGAGTTACAATAATCAGGAGCAATTATTGTGATATGAAGTCGAGGCTCCATGAGAAAGGGATTGACAAGGTCGATGGAATCGTACTCGATCTGGGCGTATCATCTTATCAGTTAGATACGGCAGATCGTGGTTTTTCCTATCGCGTAGATGCGCCTTTGGATATGAGGATGGACACACGCCAGACTTTATCTGCAAAGGAGATTGTCAATGGCTACAGTGAGATGGACCTTTTTCGGATCATTCGCGACTATGGTGAGGACAAATTTGCGAAGAATATAGCAAAACATATTGTTATGGCAAGAGAGAAAGGTCCTATTGAAACAACCGGGCAGCTGGCAGAGATTATCAGACAGTCTATACCGATGAAGTTTCAGAAGATGTCGGGGCATCCGGCAAAAAGAACCTTTCAGGCAATCCGGATTGAATGTAACCGGGAACTGGAGGTGCTCAGGGATTCACTTGACGATATGATTGATATTTTAAATCCGGGAGGAAGGATATGCATCATCACGTTCCATTCCCTGGAGGACAGAATTGTCAAAGGAATTTTTAAAAAGAATGAGAATCCATGCACGTGTCCGAGTACTTTCCCGGTATGTGTGTGTGGAAAAGTTTCCAAAGGAAAAGTCATTACGAAAAAACCGATTCTTCCAAGTGAAGAAGAGATGGAAGTGAATAGTCGTTCTAAGAGTGCGAAGCTGCGTATCTTTGAGCGCGTATAGAATTTGAAAGGGTGGTGCTGTATGGCAAAATACAGTCATAGAATACAGGCAGACAGACGTACAGTAACAAGCCGAGGAATGTACATATACGGAAATACAGTTCGCCAGGCAGAAGTCATGCCACAGCGACAAGAGGAACCAAGAAAAGAACATAAAAAGAAAAAACTGGACAGACAGATTTTGAAAAATCGAAGAAAAGCAATGCGGATGAATCCTGCATATGTGATGTTTCTTTCAATTGCGGCAGTGGCAGCGCTTGTAGTCTGTGTATGGTATCTGCAGGTACGTGCAGAGCTTACAAGCCGGACAGAGCATATTACCGAGCTGCAGCAGGAACTGGCAGATGCAAAAGAAGAGAATACAACTAGATATAACGTAGTAATGGATTCTGTGAATCTGGAAGAAGTAAGAGACCGTGCAATCAATGATCTGGGTATGGGATATGCGACTTCGGATCAGATCATTGAATATCAGAACCCGGTTAATGATTATGTAAAACAGTACGAAAGTATTCCGAAAAGCGGAGTGCTTGGACAGACAACAGATAAATAGGTTTATGAACAAAGGTGAATAACATGTCAAAAAGAAGAAAAAGAAAGCCTTCCGTTCTGAGGCATAAATTCACGGTTGGAATGCAGAAAAAGCTGGTAATGCTCTTTATAGCGATATTACTGGCTTTTGTTATTCTTGTCGGAAGAATTACCTATATCAATGCCTCGTCAGGAGAAGATTATACCAAGACAGTACTGGATCAGCAGCAGTATATGAGTCAGTCGATTCCGTTCAAGCGTGGAGATATTGTAGATACAAACGGCACAAAGCTTGCGACAAGTGAGCGTGTATACAATGTGATTCTGGATGCAAAGGTCTTACTTTCAGACGAGACAAAAAAAGCTGAAAACATAGCAGCTACGAAAAAAGCGCTGAAAAGTTATTTTCAGATCAAGGCATCGGCAGTGGATGCAATTATCGCGGACAGTCCGGACAGTCGATACAATATTCTGAAAAAAGGAATTTCCTACGATGATGCGAAGGCATTTGAAGCGGCAGAGAAGAAAAATTCCAAGATCAAAGGAATCTGGCTGGAAGAGGATTATGTCAGAAAATATCCATATAATACACTTGCCTGCGATGTCCTGGGATTCAGCGTATCGGGGAATGTGGGAGCAAGCGGACTGGAAGCATCCTATAATTCAACGTTGAATGGAACGGATGGACGCAGATATGGTTATCAGAATGAAGACTCGGCAATTGAAAACACGGTGAAAGAGCCGATAAATGGAAATACGATCGTAACAACGATTGATGCGAACCTGCAGTCTATCGTGGAAAAGCATCTGGAAGAGTTTAACCAGGCGCACACAGATGAAGCGCAGGAGGGGATGGGATTTAAAAACGGAGCTGTGATCATGATGAACCCGAATACCGGAGAAGTTCTGGCAATGGCTTCCTCACCTACCTATGATCTGAATAATCCGAGAGATCTATCCAAGTATTATACAGAGGAAGAAATAACCGGAATGAGCAGTGACGATAAGATCGATGTTCTGAATGAACTCTGGAGAAACTTCTGCGTGAGCGATACTTTTGAGCCGGGATCTACGATCAAACCATTTACGGTTGCAACAGGTCTGGAGATTGGTGCACTGAAAGGCGATGAGATCTATTACTGCGGTGGTTCCCTTCAGATCGATGAATGGGAGATTAAATGTATCTCTTATGATAATGGTGGACACGGGCAGCAGAATCTGACACAGGTTATGGAAAATTCATGTAACGTTGCCCTGATGCAGATTGGTCTGGCAATCGGACCGGAAGAATTCTGTAAGTACCAGAGTATTTTTGGATTCGGTCAGTATACGGGAATTGATCTTCCGGGTGAGGCGGTTGGTATTTTGCAGTCACCGGATGGAATGATCAAAACGGATCTTGCAACCAACTCTTTCGGACAGAATTTTAACGTAACTATGCTTCAACTTGCGACAGGATTCTGTTCTCTGATCAATGGTGGCGATTATTATGAACCGCATCTTGTAAAAGCCATTCAGGATGAGAACGGAAATGTGATCCAGACTATTGATCCGGTGTTGGAGAAGAAGACAATTTCTAAAGAAACTTCTGATAAACTGAAAAGTTATATGTACAGTGTTGTTCAGAACGGTAGTGGTAGATATGCACAGGTAGAAGGATATGATATCGGTGGTAAGACCGGTACAGCGGAAAAATTGCCCCGTGGAGAGAATAAGAACGTGGTATCCTTTATCGGATATGCACCGCAGGAGAATCCGGAAATTATGATTTATGTAGTCATCGATGAACCGAATGCTCCGGATCAGTCAGCGACCAGCAGCCTGATCTCGCAGCTCGCTTCTGATATTATGGCAGAAGCATTTCCGTATTTGAATATTACAAAGGCTCCGGCTGAGTAATTTGGGTATAACCCCGGAAGACAGATCATACAGTAATAGTAAGAATCTGTTTTTCGGGGTTTTTATGCGGAATAAGACTTATAATAAAAAGAAAATGCTGGTAGTATTTTTAAGCGCGCTTCTGATGATTTTTTTTCTGATCGCAAGACTGGTGTATTTGATGATATTTGATGCTGCGTATTATCAACAGAAAGCAAAAACGCTGCACGAAAGAGAGAGGGAGATCAAGGCGGCAAGGGGAGAGATCATTGACAGAAATGGCAAAGTCCTTGCGACCAATAAAGCGGTGTGTACCATATCTGTTATCCATAGTCAGATAACAGATCCGGAGAGAGTGATCCAGGTTCTTGCCGATGAGCTGGGAATAGAGAAAGAAATGATTCGGAAAAGAGTCGAAAAAGTTTCTTCTAGAGAAAAAATAAAGACAAATGTGGAGAAAGAGACCGGGGACCGGATTCGTGCATATGAACTGGACGGGGTGAAGGTAGATGAGGATTTTAAACGGTACTATCCGTATGGCAATCTGGCTTCAAAGGTTCTTGGATTTACCGGTGGAGACAATCAGGGAATCATTGGACTGGAAGTAAAGTATGAAAATTATCTGAAAGGTGTGAACGGAATGATTCTGACAACAACTGATGCCAGAGGGATTGAGCTTGCGGATACGTTGGAAGACAGAGTAGAACCGGTTTCCGGAGACACTCTGCAGGTAAGCCTGGACTATAATATCCAGGAATATGCACAGCAGGCTGCGGAAAAAGTAATGGAAGAAAAACAGGCAGATGCAGTTGTGATTTTGATCCTGAATCCAAAAACAGGGGAAATCTATGCCTGCGTCAATGCTCCAGAGTTTGATCTGAATGCCCCGTTTACATTACCAGAGGGAACAGATGCCGCTTTGAATGATGAAGAAAAACAGGCAATGCTGAATCAGATGTGGCGGAACAGGAGTATCAATGATACTTATGAACCAGGATCGATCTTTAAGGTATTTACTGCTTCGGCGGCGTTGGAAGAGGGAGTGGTCAAAGAAGAAGATACTTTTTACTGTCCTGGATACAAGCTTGTGGAAGACCGCCGGATCCGGTGTGCGAGGACGACTGGACATGGATCCGAGACGTTTGTACAGGGGGTGCAGAATTCCTGTAATCCGGTTTTTATTGAAGTAGGGATGCGGCTTGGAACAGAGAATTTTTATAAATATTTTGAAAAATTCGGATTGATGGGGAAGACAGGTGTAGATCTTCCGGGAGAGGCTGTAACGATCATGCACAAGAAGGAAAATGTAGGGCAGGTAGAGCTGGCAACGATGTCGTTTGGACAGTCTTTTCAGGTGACACCGATGCAGATGGCAACAACAGTATGTTCTCTGGTGAATGGGGGAAAAAGGATCACTCCTCATTTTGGCGTCGCCGTTTATGATGCGGAAAGTGGAGAGAAAGAAGAAACGATTTCTTATGGAAAAAGAAAACGGATTCTTTCTAAAGAAACGTCAGAAAAGATGAGAAAGATACTGGAAACGGTTGTGTCCGAGGGAGGAGGAAAAAAAGCACAGATCGAAGGATACCGGATCGGAGGAAAGACAGCGACCAGCCAGACGCTGCCAAGAAGTGCGAACCGTTATATAGGATCTTTTATCGGATTTGCACCTGCAGATGATCCGCAGGTAGCAGCAATGGCAATTATTTACAACCCACAGGGTATCTATTATGGCGGGACGATAGCAGCTCCGGTTGTGCGCGATATTTTCGACAATATTCTTCCCTATCTTGGAATCGAACGGGAAGAAAACCCGTGAAGCAGTTGAAAAAACAGGGCAGATACATTATACTAAAGCGTAGAATCTGTGCCTTTAAGGTAAGGGCTGATTTTGAAAACAAAAGAAAGACAGAGGTGTATTATGGATTTTACAATGGTCATACCGGTGCTGATCGCGTTTGTTCTCAGTGTGGCAGCAGGACCGGTGGTAATTCCTGTTTTAAGAAGACTCAAGATGGATCAGACAGAGAGAGAAGACGGGGTGAAGTCGCATCTTAAAAAAGCCGGAACGCCGACGATGGGAGGCGTGATGATCTTGTTTGCGATTGCGGTCACTTCGCTGATCTATGTAAGAGAGTATCCGAAGGTGATTCCGGTACTTTTTGTAACGATTGGATTCGGACTGGTCGGGTTCCTGGATGATTATCTGAAAGTTGTTCTTCACAGATCAGATGGACTGATGCCGATGCAGAAGATGGCACTCCAGATCGTGATTACAGCGATTTTTGCGTTTTACATCGTGAAAGTGGCAAAGATACCGCTTACCATGCTGATACCGTTTTCAGGTGGGAAATATCTGAACATCGGCTGGTTTGCCATTCCGGTACTTTTTATTGCAGTGATCGGTACCGTCAATGGTGTGAATTTTACAGATGGACTGGACGGGCTTGCATCCAGTGTAACAGTTCTTGTGGCAACTTTCTTTACAGTTGTTGCGATCGGAACAAAGAGTGGGATCGAACCGATTACCTGTGCAGTGGTAGGTGCGCTGCTGGGATTCTTATTATTCAACGTTTATCCGGCAAGCGTATTTATGGGCGACACCGGATCACTGGCTCTTGGGGGCTTTGTTGCTTCGACAGCATACATGCTCCAGATGCCATTATTCATTATCATCGTAGGACTGATCTATCTGGTAGAAGTTTTATCAGTTATGATCCAGGTAACATATTTTAAGAAAACAGGCGGAAAGCGTTTCTTTAAAATGGCGCCGATCCACCATCATTTTGAGCTGTGTGGATGGAGCGAGACACGGGTGGTTGCAGTTTTTTCAATTGTAACTGCAATTCTGTGCCTGGTTGCACTGCTGGCATTATAGGAGGCTTACAAAAATGGATTTACAAGGAAAGAAAGTGTTGGTATTCGGTGCGGGGATCAGTGGGATCGGATCCTGCGGATTATTGGAAAAAGAAGGGGCAGAGGTAATTCTGTATGATGGAAATGATAAAAAAGATGCCGAGGCAATGAAAGCACAGCTGGGTGAGGGAAGCAAAGTCCGCGTTGTTCTCGGAGCTTTTCCGGAAGAGGAGATGGAAAGTCTTGATCTGGTTGTAATGAGTCCGGGGGTGCCGACTGATCTGCCGGTTGTTCTGGCTATGAAAGAAAAAGGAATTCCTGTCTGGGGCGAGATTGAGCTTGCCTATGTATGTGGAAAAGGAGATGTGCTTGGAATTACCGGAACCAATGGGAAAACGACAACAACCTCTCTTTTAGGCGAGATTATGAAAAATGCCCGTGACAGCGTTTTTGTTGTGGGAAATATCGGTACACCATATACGAATGCCGCAGCAGATACCAGAGAAGATTCTGTGATCGTGGCAGAGCTTTCAAGCTTCCAGCTGGAGAGTATTCATACCTTCCATCCAAAGGTAAGCGCAGTTCTTAATATCACACCGGATCATCTGAACCGCCATCATACGATGGAAGCATATATTCGTGCAAAGATGAATATTGCGAAGAATCAGACACCAGAAGATATCTGCGTTCTCAATTATGAAGATGAAGAGACAAGAAAGATGGCAGATGAATTTCAGGCAAGTGTTCTATTTTTCAGCAGTAAGCATAAACTGGAACAGGGCATTTATCTTGACGGAGAAGATATTGTATACAAACCGGAAAAGGAGAAAGAAGGAACGGTCATCTGCAAGACCGGCGAATTACAGATCCTTGGCGTCCACAATTATGAGAATGTTATGGCAGCGGTTGCAATGGCAGCGGCTTACGGTGTAGATCTGGATGTGATCCGTAAGTCTGTACTTGCATTTAAGGGGGTTGAGCATCGTATTGAATATGTGGCAGAGAAGAACGGGGTTGTCTATTACAATGACTCTAAAGGAACGAATCCGGATGCGGCGATCAAGGGAATCCAGGCAATGAACCGCCCGACGATCCTGATTGGTGGTGGATATGATAAACAGTCCGATTTCCATGAATGGATCCAGAGCTTTGATGGAAAAGTCCGCTATCTGGTACTGATCGGTGCTACAAAAGAGCAGATTCAGAAAGAAGCAGCAGAGTGCGGATTTCATGACTGTATTTTAAAAGATACTTTCGAAGAAGCACTCGATACCTGTGTGGAGCTTGCAAGACCCGGAGATGCAGTTCTGCTGTCACCGGCATGTGCAAGCTGGGGAATGTTCCCGAACTATGAAGTGCGTGGGGAAGAATTCAAAAAATACGTGAATGCATTATAAAAGAAATAAAATAATTTCATATAATCTGTATCAAAGGGCGTGAAACAAAGTGGAGGAAAAAGGGAAAAAGGGGCGTATGGATTACACGCTTCTGTTGATTGTTGTTCTCCTGGTTGTGATTGGACTGGTGATCTTATACAGTACCAGTGCATATAACGGGCAGGTGAAATTTCATGATTCCTTTTACTATCTGAAAAAGCAGGCGTTTGCGACGGTGCTTGGAATTGTACTGATGCTGTTCGTGGCAGGGATGGATTACCACATCTGGCAGAGACTGGCAGTATTTGGTTATCTGGCAGCAGTTGCACTTTCGGTTGCGGTCATGTTGTTTGGCAGAGAAATTAACGGGTCCAAAAGATGGTTAGCTTTGGGCCCGTTTTCTTTTCAGCCATCAGAATTTGCGAAAGTTGCACTGATTCTTTTTCTGGCGGATCTTGTGACGAAGAACGTAAAAACAATCGGAAAAATGTGGACACTTTGCAGGATCATGTTCTGGATCCTTCCAATCGTGGGACTTGTGGGAGCGAGTAATTTAAGCACGGCGATCATTATTCTGGGAATCGGTGTGATCCTGATCTTTGTGGCAAGCCCGAAGTATGCGCAATTTGCCTTGATGGGAATTGCAGGCGCCTGCTTTATGGGGATTTTTCTTGCCCTTGAAAGCTATCGGCTGGAACGGCTTGCTATCTGGAGAAATCCGGAAAAATATGAAAAGGGTTATCAGACCCTGCAGGGGCTTTACGCGATTGGATCCGGAGGAGTATTCGGAGTCGGGATCGGAAACAGTGTACAGAAGCTGGGATTTGTACCTGAGGCACAGAATGATATGATCTTTTCAATTATTTGTGAAGAGCTTGGACTCGCAGGTGCTGGGATTATCGTTTTTCTGTTTCTGCTTCTGATCTGGCGCTTTTTCCTGATCGCATCTGGAAGCAGGGATCTTTTTGGTGCGCTGATCGCGACCGGAGCGATGGCACATATGATGATTCAGGTTATTTTAAATATTGCAGTTGTGACGAACACAATTCCGAATACGGGGATTACACTTCCTTTTATCAGTTATGGAGGAACATCGGTGATGTTTCTTTTAATTGAAATGGGACTTGTGCTAAGTGTGTCACAAGTGGTAGACTAAACAGGAGATATACAAAAGACGGAAGGAGGAAGATGCCTGATGGGATGATACAGAAAGAAAGGAAAAAGAGAATCATAAAGCAGGCTGCCATGAAAGCCATTCTGGTCATTATTTTGGTTTGCATAGCTATGATTACGTTTCTTTTACTCTTTCAAGTGCGGAAAATTGAAGTATCAGGAAATCAGTATCTTAGCAGACAGGAGATTGCAGACTGGGTGCAGGATGATAATTGGTCTTCCAATTCTCTGTATGTGATGATCAGGAACCACCTGATGAATCACGAGCTGCTTCCGGCAATGGAAGAGGCAAATGTGACGATGAAGAATCCGTGGACTGTGAAGGTGACGATCAAAGAGAAGCGTGTGGCCGGTTATATCGTGTCAGGTGATGAATGTATTTATTTTGACAAGGATGGTATCGTACTTGCAAAGACAAAGGAGCTGTGGGATGGAATCCCGTGCATTGAAGGGCTGGAAGTAAAGAAAGTACAGCTTTACAAAGAACTTCCGGTCAGCAAGGCGAACAAAAAAGCATTTGGGAACCTTCTGGATATGACGATGACACTGAAAAAATGTGATCTCGCGCCGGATAAGATTGTTTGTTCCGGTTCAGATCTGTATCTTTTTTTTGGAAACAAATGTGTCAATGTCGGGCACACGAATCTGGAAGAACGGATCATGCAGATATCGCCGATCCTTGAGAAGCTGGGAGATCAGGGAGGAACCCTGTATCTGGAAAATTTTAACACAGATAATATTACAATTACCTTCGAAAAAGATGTGATTCCGGACCTTGGAACATAATCTGTGTCAAGTGAATAAAAAAATAGGAAAATATACAAAATTCTATTGATATTTTTCGGAAAAAAATATATTATAGTCTTATGTATAACTAAGCGCATATTGACATTTAGGGTGTATAATATAATAAGGTGACGAAGGAGGAGAAACTCTTGTTAGAAATTAAAACAAATGAATCAGAAGCAGCAGCTAAAATAATTGTAGTCGGTGTAGGTGGCGGCGGAAACAATGCAGTCAACCGCATGATCGATGAACAGATTGCAGGTGTTGAATTTATCGCAATCAATACAGATAAACAGGCTCTTCAGTTATGTAAAGCTCCGACTCTTATGCAGATCGGAGACAAGCTTACAAAGGGTCTTGGTGCAGGGGCTAAACCGGAGATCGGTGAAAAAGCAGCTGAGGAAAGTGCCGAAGAGATCCAGTCAGCACTCAAGGGAGCTGATATGGTATTTGTTACCTGTGGTATGGGTGGCGGAACAGGAACAGGAGCAACTCCTGTTGTTGCGCGTATTGCCAAAGAGCAGGGAGCACTTACTGTTGGCGTTGTAACCAAGCCTTTCAAATTCGAATCCAAGACAAGAATGAACAACGCTCTTGCCGGAATCGAAAAATTAAAAGAAAATGTAGATACACTTATCGTTATCCCGAATGATAAGCTTCTTGAAATTGTAGACAGAAGAACAACTATGCCGGAAGCACTTAAGAAAGCTGATGAAGTTCTTCAGCAGGGTATCCAGGGTATCACAGACCTGATCAATGTACCTTCACTGATCAACCTTGACTTTGCCGATGTACAGACAGTTATGACTGATAAAGGAATTGCTCATATCGGTATCGGACAGGGCAAAGGTGATGACAAGGCTCTTGAAGCAGTTAAGCAGGCAGTTGCCAGCCCTCTGCTTGAGACAACCATCGCAGGTGCATCTCACGTTATCATCAACATTTCAGGTGACATCACACTTATGGATGCGAGTGATGCAGCAGAATATGTACAGGATCTTGCAGGTGAAGATGCAAACATCATCTTCGGTGCAATGTATGATGATTCCAAGTCAGATGAAGCAACTATCACAGTTATCGCAACAGGTCTTCACAATGTAGGTGGAACACAGAGCAAGCTTCAGTCAAGACTGGAACATAAAGCAGCTATGATGAACGGTGGATCTGGAATGGGAGCAAGCAATATTTCACGTCCACAGTTTAATCCGGGAGAATACAGCAATGTAGAAAGACCGGTATACGGAGGCAGACCGGTACAGCAACAGACTACACAGGTACCACCGCTTCAGAGTGCAAGAACTCCACAGAGCAAGGTGAAAGAGCAGTCTATCAAGATTCCGGATTTCTTTAAGAAATAAGAATGAAATAACAGGGAAGCAGTAAGAAATTACTGTTTCCCTGTTTTTCATAGTTTACTGTTCATAGCGTACCATTTCGCGTCGCAGTCTCTGCATAATTTTCTTTTCAAGTCTTGATATGTAAGACTGGGAGATTCCAAGAAGATCGGCCACTTCTTTCTGCGTTTTTTCTTCCCCGTCGGGGGTTCCGAGTCCGAATCGCATCTGCACGATTACCCGTTCCCTGTTTGAAAGCCGTCCGATGGCTTTCCCAAGAAGTTTGTGTTCTGCTTCGGTTTCCATATCACGATAAATAGTATCTTCTTCAGTTCCAAGAATATCGGAGAGAAGAAGCTCATTTCCATCCCAGTCAACATTGAGCGGTTCATCGATGGAGACCTCCAGTTTGGTCTTGTTATTCCGGCGCAGATACATGAGGATCTCGTTTTCAATACAACGGGAGGCATAGGTGGCAAGTTTGATATTTTTCTCTGGATTGAAGGTATTGATTGCTTTGATCAGTCCAATTGTGCCGATGGAGATCAGGTCTTCTACGCCTACACCGGTATTGTCAAATTTTTTCGCTATATATACAACCAGACGCAGGTTATGTTCAATAAGAAGCTTTTTTCCTTCTTCATCCTGCCCGCCTCCGAGAAGGGAAATGGCATGACCTTCTTCTTCACTGCTAAGTGGGAGCGGCAGGATATCTGTCCCTCCTATGTAATGGATTTCCTGCTTTTCCGGGAAGAAAACACTGCGGAAAGAGGGAATCATTTTCAATTTAAAACAATCTGAAACAGCAACTTTTATCATCATTATAATCCTCCTAACAATCTTCAGGATGCAATAGCATTTCATATTTTCCGTTTCCAAAATTCTTCTGTTCGGAAATACCGATCAGTGGAGAATGGATCAAAAATTCAGATTCTCCTGTTATTCTCATCTTCTTGACAGAAAAAACAGGAAGAATACTGGTCGTCTTCTGTATAGTCCGGTACGGGATGTACCGGAGTCTTCCAGGTGAGATTTGGGAAGAAATCTTCTGACAGGCGTCTTTGCTGATAATATGAACCGGCTTTCCGGTCAGTGGATCAGAAAGATGATTACCACTGTCCAGAAAGGCTTTCAGATGAAAATCTTTTCCATTTACAGTTAAAATCACATCAAAACTATGATCTTGTGATTTCCATAGTTTCTTTAGAAACAAAAGTCCATGATATAAAAGAAAAAAACCACAGATGCCAAGGGTGAAAAGAAAAGATATGATCCGGAAAAATTTTCCAAAATAAAGACGGAGCCAACTCATGATACCTCCAAGAAGAAAGCTTGCAAGATAGAGTAGAATCCATGCTTTGAAAAAAACGGGAAATGTCCGGATTTTCAATCCGATCACTGTCATACAGGAATTTACCAGGAAAAACAGCAGGATATAGCGGGTCCATACCGGGCATGGAAAAAATAAAATGGCACAGGTCAGTAGTGAACCGGTAAAGGAACCGGCAAGAAGACTTCCATAAGTGGCAGAACATGGAAATACTTTTTTTACTGCCAGAAGAATCAGAAAATCCATCATCATATTTTCCAGAAACAATACATCCAGATATACTTCATACTGCATAGTCTTATCCTTCTTTCTCTTTAGCTGCTAAATAGATTTGGTACTTAAGCATGCTTTATTATAGAAAAGATGTGTTTCAAATTTTGTCAGAAGATGGAAAAAACAGAATAATTTTATTCGACATGCTGAAATGCTGGATTTTTTTAAAGAATTGTCGAAAAAGACAGGAAAAGACCGGCGTTCCATGTCGGAAGCCGGTCTCTGGAAAGATAAGATCGGTATTTATCTGTCGTCACGATCCCATTTGTCAGCAAGATTCTGGATCTGTGACTCGAATTTTGCAAGATCTTTGTTTGCAAGACCTTCATTTTTAAGCACAACATCCATGAGGTGTTTGGCTGCCGCAACCACGCGGTTGAATGCAGTAAGAGCACGTGCTTTGGCCGGCTTTTCAACTGCTTTTTTCGGAAGCCTGATACCTTCAGAAAGGATGGTATCGGTTGCGAGATCAACACAGCCTCCGGAGTATGGTGCAAATGCCGGAATGCCGAAACGGTCTGTGATGGTAGCAGCGAAAGAATCTGTAACCGTATCCTCTCCATGTACAACAAAGATGTGGGATGGTTTTTCTTTGAATCCATCAATCCAGTTCAGAAGACCATTCATATCGGCATGTCCGCTGATCCCTGCAAGGACTTCAATACGGGCATTAACCTCTACATTTTCGCCAAAGAGCCGGACTGATTCCGGTTTGCTTTCGACAAGCTTGCGGCCAAGAGTGCCAACTGCCTGATAGCCTACGAAGAGGATCGTACATTCTTTTCTCCAGAGATTGTGTTTCAGATGATGGCGGATACGGCCGGCTTCACACATTCCGGAAGCAGAGATGATTACTTTTGGTTTGTCATTGAAGTTGATCATTTTAGATTCTTCACTGGTGATCGTGGTTTTCAGTCCCTGGAAAAGAAGAGGGTTGATTCCTTTACTTATCAGAGCCATTGCATCCTCATCAAAGCAGGACTGTACATTTTTCTGGAAAACGTTGGTTGCTTCGATCGCCAGAGGACTGTCTACATAAACTTCAAAATTCTGATATTCCGGCAAAAGATTATTTTCTTTGATCTCACGGATAAAGTATAAAAGCTCCTGGGTTCTTCCTACTGCGAAAGATGGAATGACTACATTTCCACCTTTGGCAAAGGTTTCGCGCAGGACTCTGGTAAGATCCTTAATATAATCCGGTTTTACAGTAGAATGGACCCGGTTTCCGTAGGTGGATTCGATGACAAGATAATCGGCTGCATCCACATGCTGCGGATCTTTGATGATCGGCTGGTCAATATTTCCGACATCTCCGGAAAATACGATTTTTTTGCTTACACCGTCTTCTGTGATCCAGACTTCAATGCAGGAAGAACCAAGCAGATGACCGACATCTGTGAAGCGGAGTTCGATTCCTTCACAGAGCTGGATCGTCTGGTTATAATCGATCGGCGCAAGAAGTGCAACTGCATTCATGGCGTCCTGTACAGTATAAAGTGGTTCATAAAGCGGAGCACCGGAACGAAGTGCCTTCCGGTTTCGCCATTCTGCTTCGGATTCCTGGATATGTGCACTGTCACGGAGCATAATGCTGCACAGATCAGAGGTGGCGAATGTACAGATGATTTCTCCTTTAAAACCATTTTTTACAAGCAGAGGAATCTTGCCGGAATGGTCAATGTGTGCATGCGTTAAGAGGATATAGTCGATCATGGAAGGATTGATCGGGATTTCCTGATTCTCATACAGATCAGGTCCCTGTTCCAGTCCACAGTCTATTAGAATATGTTTTCCACATGCTTCAAGATAATGGCAGCTTCCAGTTACTTCATGGGCGGCACCGATAAAAGTAAGTTTCATATACTCAACCCCTTTGCGTAAAAATTATTTTAGTATATTATACTATAATTTAAAGAAAAATGATAGAAAATCAGACAATATTACTAAGATGTATATTCTTTCAGAAGAGTATGGGAAAAGTCAAGGAGCGATATTTTTAATATTTTAGTGGGAATCGAATAAATAAAAACAGTTTTGAGAAAAATTTATACCAGTAAAGATTTGGAGGTTTATTGAGATGGTACTTAATAAAGTAGAAATCTGTGGTGTAAATACAGCAAAGCTTCCCCTGCTTAGCGACGGGGAAAAAGAGGTGCTTTTTGAGAAGATCAAAGCGGGGGATGAGGAGGCAAAAGAACAGTATATCAAAGGAAATCTGCGTCTGGTACTCAGTGTGATCAAACGCTTTTCGGGAAGCAGTGAAAATCCGGATGATCTGTTTCAGATCGGGTGCATCGGACTGATCAAGGCAATCAATAATTTCAATCCGGAGCTGGAAGTAAAATTTTCAACTTATGCGGTACCGATGATTATTGGAGAAATCCGGCGGTTCATCCGGGACAATAATTCGATCCGTGTTAGCAGGTCACTTCGTGATACGGCATATAAAGCCATTTACGCGAAAGAAAATTATGTCAAAGTAAACCAGAAAGAACCTACTGTTCAGGAAATTGCAGAGGAAATCGGGATCGCAAAGGAAGAGATCGTCTATGCGCTGGATGCGATCCAGATGCCGGTCAGCTTAAATGAGCCGGTATATAATGACAATGGAGATGCTATGTATGTGATGGACCAGATCAGTGACAAAAGGAACAAAGAAGACAGATGGGTGGAGAAACTGTCTCTTCAGGCGGCAATGGACCGACTCGGAAAAAGGGAGAAGTATATTATCAGACTTCGTTTTTTTGAAGGAAAAACGCAGATGGAGGTAGCAGAAGAAATCGGAATCTCACAGGCACAGGTAAGCCGCCTGGAAAAGAATGCACTCAGGGATATGCGACAATATCTGCGAAGTGAATAGAAAAATAGAGATTTCCAGTTGAAATTTGTCAAGGTTCATACTATTATAATCATAGAACAGAAGAACAGGAGAACAGCAATGTATAAAGCGTGTATTTTTGACTTGGATGGAACTTTGACAAATACGCTGGATTCGCTGACTTATTCAACGAATAAGACGTTAGAAGAAATGGGACTTGAGCCGATTACCAAAGAACAGTGCCGAAGCTTCGTTGGAGATGGAGCCAGATGCCTTATGGAACGTGCACTTCGTGCGTCCGGAGACACAGAGCTTAAGAGGATTGAAGAAGGTATGGAAGTGTACAGCAGAATCTTTGGAGAAAATTGTATGTACCATGTACGTCCTTATGATGGCGTTGTTCAGATGTTAGATTCACTGAAGAAGAAGGGAATAAAGATTGCAGTATTTTCCAACAAACCACATTTGCAGGCGATCGATGTAGTGGAAAGTACATTTGGAAAAGGATATTTTGACCATATTCAGGGGCAGTCGGGTGAATTTCCGAAGAAACCGGATCCGGAAGGACTTCTGTGGATACTTGATAAATTAGGGGTATCGCCGGAAGAAGGAATATACATAGGAGACTCGGATGTAGATATGAAGACAGGGAAGGCTGCCGGTATGTTTACAGTCGGAGCAGAATGGGGATTCCGGACCAAAGAACTTCTTGTGGAGACAGGAGCAGATGCAACAATTGCACATGCTGAAGAATTGCTTAACTATTTATAGTTCAGATGAGAAAATTTTTCTGTGAGAAAGATAAGGGAGGGTTGCCTGTATGTATGAGTATGATGAAGAATGTCTGCAGACATTCCTGAATATGCAGTCACAGCTTTTTGATGAGCCGGTTGCAGAGACACTGGAAGAGGCAGAAGCGTTTTTGGAAGACTGTATGGCGGTTGTTGTAGATTCTATCAAGGATGTGAGAGATTATCTGGATGAAAGCGGAGCGGACATCAGTGGTATGAGTGATGAAGAGCTGGAAGAGGCTTCAGAAGTATTCGCACTTCCGAACGGACAGTATCTGATCGTGGAAGGTTAATAAAAGGAAAAGAGCTGCGGCATCAGTTGGTTGCCGCAGCTTTTTTGAGCGCATCACGGATGGCGTTGAGAAGAAGCTGAGAAGTATAGGGACTGTCACTTGAAAGCGTAAGATGATCAAGGGACTGGGATTTACAGATCTGGTCAGCCAGATTCTCAAGAGATGGCTGAAGAAGAGGATACATGGCAGTTACCGTCTCACTTAGATTGGAAATGCGGATGGAATTGATAGAGGTGTCAGAGACAGAAACTTCCACTTCCAGATCTTCATTTCCGAGTGTAAAAGAAGAGGTATAAACGCCGGGAGTATATTTTTTGTCGGATACAGAGGAATGCCGGTCTCCGGAGAACATAAAGAATAAAAGGCAGAGGATGAGAATACCTAAAGTGGCAAAAATAACAGTATAGATAATTTCTTTCATGTGAAGTACGATGATTTTTGTTTTGGAATTCATAAAGAACCTCCTTAGGCAGTATGGAATTTCGGCAGGTTATGCCGCTTAATAAACTATATGAAAAGAAAAAATAGTTTATGCATGAGAAATGCGTGACAAAAGAGAAAGGATTTAGTAGAATCAGGAAAGAGAAAAAGCAGAGGTGAATAGAATGTTTATAATTGCAGGACTTGGAAACCCGGATGAAAAGTATCAGGGGACAAGACATAATGTTGGATTTGATGTGGTGGACCGCCTGGCGGAGAAATACCAGATAGCAGTCGATACTAAAAAACACCGTGCCCTCATCGGAAAAGGAGTGATCGAGGGACAGAAAGTGCTTCTTGTGAAGCCGCAGACTTATATGAACCTGAGTGGAGAGAGTATCCGTAGTCTGGTGGAATATTACAAGATCGATCCGGAAGAAGAACTTCTTGTAATTTATGATGATATCAGTCTGGAAGTCGGACAACTCAGGATCCGCAGAAAAGGAAGTGCCGGTGGACATAACGGAATCAAAAATATCATTGCCAATCTTGGAACCAGTGTGTTTCCACGGATCAAGGTAGGTGTGGGAGAAAAACCGAAAGGATATGATCTTGCTGATTATGTTCTTGGAAAATTTTCCAAAGAGGACCGTGTACTTATGGAAGAAGGATATGATCTTGCCTGTGAAGCTTCTGCTCTGATCTTGCAGGGAGCAATCGATCAGGCAATGAACGAATATAACCAGAAAAAGAAAGAATAAGAGGAGGCAAAAAGCGATGCATGCACTTACGGCTCCTTTATCTGAACTGGCAGAGATTGAAGAAATCTATGAAGAGCGTGGACGGGAACCGGGCATGCTGCTTCTTTCCGGGTGTGTGACATCACAGAAAACGCATTTGATGTATGCGCTTGGAAAAGATTATGGGCATACATTGATCGTTCTTTCCAGTGAAGATAAAGCAAAAAAATTATACGAAGAATATCGTTTTTTAAATGAAAATACCAGCTATTATCCGGCAAAGGATCTCCTTTTTTATCAGGCAGATATCCACGGAAAACAGCTGGTCAAACAGCGGATGGAAACCTTGCAGATGATGATGGAGGCAAAAAGCCAGGTTACGGTCATTACAACGATTGACGGATTCATGGATGAACTGCCATCGGAAGCAGAAATAAAAGGGGACATTCTGACCATTTCCAATGGGGAGGCGCTGGAATTTGAATCGCTGAAGGAGAAGATCATAAAACTTGGATATGACAGGGAAGCCCAGGTGGATGGTCCGGGGCAGTTTGCAGTTCGTGGTGGGATCATTGATATTTACCCACTTACCGAGGAATTGCCGATCCGTATTGAATTCTGGGGAGATGAAGTGGATTCAATACGGACTTTTGACGTGGACAGCCAGAGATCTGTAGAGAATCTGGAACAGATCGTTATTTATCCGGCAGATGACAGACTGGGAAGTGACCGGAAAGTTTCTTTTATCAACTACTTTGATCCGAAGGACACCCTGGTGTTCCTGGATGAACCAGCAAGGCTTCTGGAAAAAGGGCGTCTGGCAGAAAATGAAGTGGAAAAAGCGAGAGAGAACCGTGCAGAAGAAATGGAAAGGACCGGGGAAATGGAAGAAGCTCCGGAATTTTTTACGACTGATGAAATTATAAAATTTCTGAACAAATTCTGTATGATCGGGATGTGTGCTCTGGAAATGAAATGTAAGCCATTTTTTGTGAAAAAGCGGTTTGGGATCCAGGCAAAAAGCGTTAACCCGTATAACAGCAGCTTTGAGATGCTGACACAGGATCTCAAAAGACTGAAAAGGAACGGATACCGGGCGGTTCTGATTTCTGGGTCCAGAACAAGGGCAAAACGTCTGGCAGAGGATCTACGTGATTATGATCTGAGCAGTTTTTACAGTGAGGATCAGGAACGTGAAGTGAATCCAGGGGAGATCATGGTATGCTACGGGCATATAGAAGTCGGATACGAGTACCCGATGATTAAATTTATTGTCATATCTGAGTCAGATATTTTTGGAAAGACAAAGAAGAAAAAGAAACGAAAAAGTTATGATGGACAGAAAATAAGCAGCTTTTCGGATCTGAAACCGGGAGACTATGTAGTGCATGAGAATCATGGACTTGGAATCTACCGGGGAATTGAAAAGATAGAAGTTGATAAGGTGACAAAGGATTATATGAAGATTTCGTATGCTGATGGTGGAAATCTTTATATTCTTGCCACACAGCTTGACCAGATCCAGAAGTATGCCAGTGCAGATGCTAAAAAGCCGAAACTTAACAAACTTGGAGGACAGGAATGGCATCGCACGAAGAGCAAGGTAAAGACAGCAGTCTGGCAGATTGCCAAAGATCTGGTGGAACTCTATGCAGTACGGCAGTCCAAAGAAGGATTTGTCTATGAAAAGGACACGGTCTGGCAGAAAGAATTTGAAGAAATGTTTCCGTTTGAGGAAACGGAGGATCAACAACTTGCAATCGAGGCAACAAAACGGGATATGGAAAGTCCAAAGATCATGGACCGTCTGATCTGTGGGGATGTGGGATTTGGAAAGACAGAGATTGCAATCCGGGCAGCATTCAAGGCAGTGCAGGAGAACAAGCAGGTTGTCTATCTGGTCCCTACTACGATTCTTGCACAGCAGCATTACAACACTTTTGTGCAACGGATGAAAGAATTTCCGGTAAGGGTGGATCTGTTATGCCGTTTCCGCACACCTGCACAACAGAAAAAAACGATCGAAGATTTGAAAAAGGGACAGGTTGATATCATCATCGGAACCCACCGGGTATTGAGTAAGGATGTGGCATTTAAAGATCTGGGACTTCTGATCATTGATGAGGAACAGCGTTTTGGAGTACAGCATAAAGAAAAGATCAAAAAGCTGAAGGAAAATATTGATGTTCTGACACTTACGGCAACACCGATTCCCCGAACGCTTCATATGAGTCTGATCGGAATCCGTGACATGAGTGTGCTGGAAGAAGCACCAGTTGACCGGATGCCGATCCAGACCTATGTGATGGAGGAGAATGATGAGATGGTCCGGGAGGCAATCGAAAGAGAAATTTCCCGCCAGGGACAGGTGTACTATGTCTATAACCGTGTCCAGGATATAGCTGAAATGGCAGCGAAGATCCAGAAACTTGTGCCGGATGCAAATGTGGCATATGCACACGGGCAGATGCGGGAACACAAGTTAGAAGATATTATGTACGATTTCATCAATGGAGAAATTGATGTTCTGGTATCGACGACGATCATCGAGACCGGTCTTGACATTTCCAATGCCAATACCATGATCATCCATGATGCAGATCGGATGGGGCTCTCCCAGCTTTATCAGCTACGTGGAAGAGTTGGAAGATCGAACCGTATGGCATATGCATTTCTTTTGTACAGAAGAGACAAAATGCTCCGGGAGGTTGCAGAAAAACGTCTTTCGGCAATTCGTGAGTTTACAGATCTTGGCTCTGGTGTAAAAATCGCCATGCGGGATCTGGAAATCCGTGGGGCAGGAAACCTGCTTGGGGAGGAACAGCATGGACATATGGATGCAGTGGGATACGATCTTTACTGTAAGATGTTAAGTGAGGCAGTCCGTCACCTGAAGGGAGAGATCCCGGAAGAAACCTATGCGACAACCGTGGATCTGAATATTGATGCTTATATTCCGGCATCTTATATTCCGAATGAGTATCAGAAACTGGATATCTATAAACGGATCGCAGCAATTGAGACAGAAGAAGAACAGGAAGATATGCTAGAAGAACTGATTGACCGTTTCGGCGATCCGCCACGCAAGGTGCAGCAACTTCTGATGATCGCGCAGCTGAAGGCGAAAGCACATGCGGCTTATGTGATTTCGGTAGAGCAAAAAGGCGATGAATACAAATTTACCATGTATGAGAAGGCAAGGGTAAATGTAGCAAAGATTCCGGAACTGCTGGCAAAATATAAGGGAGAACTGACATTTAAGACAGATGCAGAAAATCCATATTTTATTTATTGTAAACTTCGGAAAAATAAAAAAGAAAAAGCAGAGCAGATTCTTGAAAATGCAGGAAAAATTGTCGAAGATATACAGGGACTTGTCGAAGAATAATGTGTATTTTTTATGAAAAAGATTGCCAGTAAGGTAAAAAAAAGATATACTATACGAGTGCATAGTGAAGAAGTGTGTACAATGGAGAGAAGATCAAGGAGGAAATTTTATAAATGAAAAAAAGAGTGGTTGCCTGTATACTGGCAGTTGCCTGCATTGCATCTTTAAACGGATGTGGAAGCAAGTTTAACGGACAGGATACAGTGGTAGAAGTCGGAGATGAGAAAGTGACTGCAGATGTGGCGAACTTTTTTGCAAGATATCAGCAGGCGCAGTTTGAAACAACATATAGCAGTTATCTGGGAGATAATTTTTGGGGAAAAGAAGTTACAGACGGAAAGACTTATGAAGAGAATTATAAGGATTCAATCATGGATTCTCTGGAAGAAATGTATGTTCTGGATGAGCACAAGGATGATTATAAAGTTTCGCTAAGTGATGATGAGGAAAAAAGCATCGAGGATGCTGCGAAGAAATTTACTGACAGCAATGACAGTGCTGCAAAAGATACAGTATCGGGCGATGAAAAGACGGTAAAGAAAGTACTGGAACTTCTGACACTTCAGAAGAAGATGGAAACTGCCATGACTGCGGATGTAGATACGAATGTATCCGATGAGGAAGCAGCACAGAAGAAAATGCAGTATGTGCTGTTCTCTACAAAGACAACGGGCAGTGATGGAAAATCGACAGATATGTCAGATGACGAAAAAGCAGAAGTGAAAAAGAAAGCAGAAGATTTCCAGAAAGATGCGGCTTCGGCAGAAGATTTTTCTGTATTTGCAACAGCAGTAGGTGCATCAGCCACCGATCTGACATTTGACTCGGATACGACATCGCCAAACGAAGATCTGATCAAAGCTGCTGATAAGTTAAAAGAAGGCGAAGTAACAGACGTGATCGAAGCAGACAATGGCTATTATGTTGCAAAAGTAGTCAGCCTTCTTGACCGTGATGCAACGGATACCAAGAAAGAGTCCATTGTATCACAGAGAAAGAGTGACCAGTATCAGTCAATTTGTAAGAAATGGAAAAAGAAAACGGATATTAAAGTACATAAAAAAGTATGGAATACGATCAGTTTTGCTGATCAGGGCGTAACGGTTAAGAGCACGACCGAAGATACAGATACATCTTCAGACTCTTCATCAAAATAAGCGTCTGACTTAACAACAGGAAAGTACGACAGGAGGAGAGATTAGGATGGAATCAATAGGTATAGTATTGAAGGATATCATGGGAAACAGTGCGGTATTTATAGCAGGAAAAGAAGCCGTGATTGTTTCGGCGGTATCAATTGTTATATCAGTTTTCATTGGAATTTTAGGTTTGAAGCTGATCCGTGTCTGGAATGCAGTGATTGGATTTGTTGCAGGGGCATTGCTTGGATTTGCCGTGACATATCTTATGGGACTGGAAGCTGTTCCGGTACTGATCGCAGCCGGAGTTGCGGGTTTGGTTTTTGCAATACTGAACAGTGTATTTAAGAAATTCGGAGCTTTCTGGGTATGCTTTCTGGGAATGGCTGGCACAGTACTTGCGATTACAAATGCGGGAAACTGGATCATGCTGGCAGTCTGCGGAGCAGTCGGACTGATTTTCGCAATCCTTGCGATGATCTGGTTTGAACCGTTTGTGATTATTGCGACGGCATTAGCAGGCGGTTTTGGAGCAGGAATGATGATCTATGATCTGGCAGGTCTGAAAAATGTGATTTTCATGTGGATCATTTCGATTGGGATTACATTTATCGGAATCGTGATCCAGTTTATCATGAAGTCAAGTGAGATCAACAAGAAGCAGGTTCGAAGAGCAAATGCGATCAAGAAAGAAACATCAAAAGAAGAAGAAATAGAGATGGCAAGAACCATGCTGATCGATCTGGATGATGATGATGACGAGGATGAAGAATAGATAAGATGGATGAGAGGATGTATCAGAATGTGATACATCCTCTTTTGTATCTGATCAGGAATGGCTGGAAGAAACCGGTATTTCTTGCAGCGTTATAAAAAAAGAGGTATAATAAAAATAGTATCAACGATATAAGATCTGGAGATGAAAATATGAAGATAGATATGCATTGTCATGTAAGAGAAGGATCAATTGACAGCAAAGTGCCGATTGAAGAATTTATTAAAAAGCTGCAGTCTAAAGGCATTGGCGGAATGCTGGTTACAGATCATGACACCTATAATGGATATCGGCACTGGAAGAATACGATCAAAGGGAGAAAATACAAAGATTTTGTCGTATTGAAAGGAATAGAGTATGATACACTGGATGCGGGACACATTCTGATCATTATGCCACAGGGAGTAAAGATGCGCCTTCTGGAGCTGAGAGGGCTTCCGCTTTCGCTGCTGATTGATTTTGTGCATCACAATGGAGGAATCTGTGGACCGGCACATCCGTGTGGGGAAAAGTATCTGAGTTTTACGAATACGAAAAGATGGCAGAAATCTCCGGAGTTGATTGAAAAATTTGATTTTATAGAGACTTTCAATGCATGTGAGCCACCACAGTCCAATGAAGGGGCAAAGTATCTTGCTGAAAAATATGGAAAACCGGGAACCGGAGGAAGTGATGCGCATAAGCTGGACTGCGTCGGCATGGGGTATACGGAATTTCCGGTACGGATTGAGACAGAGCTGGATCTGATCCGGCAGATCAGGAAAAAAGGAGAGATCCAGTCCGGTGGGGAGTATTACACGAAGACGACAAAAGACAAAATTGGAAAATTCAATAAACTTCTGATCTTTTCTTTCTGGTTTTATAACCGGGGTGGTGCACTTCTGAAAAAGCACACACGCAAAAAGAAGATCAATAAAGAACAGCCACTTGATGCAATCGATCCAATCGAGATTCCGTATCTGGACAAGATCAAGAGGAAACATTAGTGAGTGGCAAAATTTACTTTTGATACTCACATCATAATTTTAAAGATAAAAAATCCATCTGATTTCTTTTTTTAAAAGAAAACCAGATGGATTTTTTATAACCTGTTATTTTTTGAGAGACATTTCCTTCAGTTTGTTTCTAAGATCTTCAAAGGATTCTTTGTAGTTGCGGCTCTGCATTTTCGGGAAAGCTTTCATGATACGCTTCTGCATATGAGAAGTTGCTTTGACATTTTCCAGGTAGCTTCTGCGAAGAAGAGCAATCCGTTCTTTTACTTCGTCAGAAACATCGGCAAGAGTGTCTGAAATTGCTTCCTGTTTTTCGGAAATAGCAGATTTAAATTCTTCCTGCTTCTCAGATACAGTATCTTTGAACTCTTCCTGTTTTTCCATAGCTGTAATGGTACGCTTGTAGATTGATTCACCAAGCTTGTCGGAAATCTGATGAAGTTCGTCTGCAATGGCCTGCATTTTTTCAAGACGTTTATTGAGCTTCAGGATACCGGATGCTGTTACATAGAGATCGGCAAGTCCGGCAATCACCAGAATACATACAAGAATGATACCGACAAGGAAAGGAATGTGTGAGAGCAGTGTGTCAATCAGTGGATGGAATACATCTACGATGAAAACACAGAACACTCCCCAGATCAGAGAAAACAAAAGGCACACATATCCATTCAGATTGAGCGGCATATTAGAATAATCCCACCATTTGTTATGGAAAACCTTTTCGAGAATGAACCCGGTCAGCCATTCGATTGCAGTAACAAGAATAGCACTTCCGAGATATAGCAGGAGCAGGTTGGAACGAAGCGGTGTCAGAAAATGAATGACTGCAACCACGCCGAAACCGTATACCGGACAGATCGGGCCATTTAAGAATCCACGGTTGACAAAACGACGTTCTTTAAAAGCGGCAAACGCAACTTCTGTACACCAGCCTAAAAAGGCATATATAAAGAAGCACTGAAATAAATAATATAGATGCTGTGCAGTCATAAAAAACCTCCTTGAGTCTGCTGCAAAAAATATGTAATCCTTTATATTATATACAGAAAGGAAAGATGTGTAAACGGAAAAATGTGCTATACTGAAAACATGACATGGAAGGAGCTGGTAAAATGCTGGAAGAAATGATGCCAAGATGGGTTCCGACAGAAAATGTAAATGGATTTGAAATCTGTCCCGGACTGTATCGTGATGAGGGTGCGACTGCATTTCAGTCGGCAGTTAATTTTACAGTGCATTCAAAAGGGGCTGTGACATGTGAACTTCTTCTGTTTCACAGAAAGGAACCGGAACCTTATGCGGTGATCCCATTCCCGGAAAACTGCCGGATCGGGGATGTATTTTCCATGATGGTATTCGGACTGGATATTGAAGAATTTGAATATGCGTACAGGCTGGACGGACCGTGGAAACCAAAGGAAGGTCTGCTGTTTGATAAAAAGCATATTTTACTGGATCCGTATGCAAAGGCAGTTACCGGGCAGAGTGTATGGGGAAAAGCACTAAATACAGGGGGATATCGTGCCAGAGTAGTCCGGAATAATTTCTTCTGGGGCAGTGAAAAGCCAGATAAGATCCCGATGGAAAAACTGATCATCTATGAGATGCATGTCAGGGGATTCACGAAGATGGACAAAAGTGTCCGTCATCCTGGAACCTTTGCCGGAATCAAAGAAAAAATTCCTTATCTGAAAACACTGGGGATTAATGCGGTGGAGCTAATGCCGATCTTTGAATTTGATGAACTGCAGGGGAGCCGTGAGGTTGATGGAAAGAAACTGATTGATTACTGGGGGTATAATACGGTCAGCTTTTTTGCGCCGAATACGAGCTATGCAGCATCAACGGAATACAACCGGGAAGGAGTAGAATTAAAAGAACTGATCCGGGAATTGCATGATAACCAGATTGAAGTAATCCTGGATGTGGTGTTTAATCATACGGCAGAAGGAAATGAATGCGGACCGTTTATTTCGTTTAAAGGATTTGACAATCAGATTTATTATATGTTGACACCCGATGGAAAATATTATAATTTCAGTGGCTGTGGAAATACTGTGAATTGTAATCATCCGGTGGTGATCAAAATGATCCAGGATTGTCTGCGATACTGGGTGGCAGAGTACCGGGTGGACGGCTTCCGGTTTGATCTTGCATCGATCCTGGGAAGAAATGAGGATGGGTCACCGATGGAAAATCCACCACTCGTAAAGAATCTTGCCTATGATTCGCTGCTTGCAGACACAAAGCTGATCGCGGAGGCGTGGGATGCCGGCGGACTTTATCAGGTCGGAAGTTTTCCGGCATTCCGCAGATGGTCAGAGTGGAACGGAAGATACCGGGATGACGTGCGGGAATATTTAAAAGGGGGACTTTGGGCAGCAGGAGCAGCGCTTCAGAGAATTGCCGGTTCTCCGGACATCTATGATATCAAAATCCGCGGAAAACATGCTTCTGTGAATTTCCTGACCTGCCATGATGGATTTACCCTGTATGATCTTTATTCGTATAACCAGAAGCATAATGAGGCTAATGGATGGGGAAATCTTGATGGAAGTGACGATAACCGGAGCTGGAACTGTGGGGCAGAGGGGGACACTGATCAGGTGATGGTTGTTGAACTGCGCCACCGGATGATGAAAAATGCTTTTGCGGTCCTGCTTTGCAGCAGAGGGACACCGATGTTCCTTGCAGGTGATGAGTTTGGCAATACTCAGTTCGGGAATAATAATGCCTACTGTCAGGATAACGAGATTTCCTGGCTGGACTGGACAAGAAAAGAAAAGTTTCAGGATGTATTTGATTTTTGTGCTTATATGACGGCATTTCGGAAACGGCATCCGTCGATCACAGGAGATGCAGGGGCGAGCAGCCTTGGATTTCCGGAGATCAGCTTTCACGGTGAAGTGCCGTGGAAACTGGATTTTTCCAGACCGGAGATCCGGACGGCGGCAGTCATGTTTGCCGGATATGATAACAAAATGGCAAAAGAAGACTGTGTGTATCTTCTGATGAATCCATACTGGGAAGGTGTCTGGGTAGAACTTCCACAACTTCCGGGCGGATATAGTTGGCATGTGGCGGCAAATACTGGAGATAAAAAGCAGGAAATTTATCAGAATCCGGTACGGATTTCGGAGGAAAGAATTCTTGTGGGACCGAGAAGTGTGATCGTTCTGGAGGCAGATCAACAATAAAATACTATTGACAAGCGGGTACTCTTCCTTTATAGTAAGGGTACTCGTCTTTTATATTCTCTTTTCTGACCTGAAAAGGCAGAAGGAGAAACTTTTATGAAATATATGAAGAATCATTTTGCCGGAATACTAAGTGTGATTCTGGCGGTAGTATCATTGTCGGGCAGCAGTATGCCTGTCGTATCTGCAAACTCAGCAGAGAGAATCGCAAAGAAAGAAACGATTGTAAAACTTGATGAAAAATTAGGAGCAGAGCCGGGAAAAGTGCTTGAGGAGTTAAAAAAACACGAAAAGGACGGTTATTATCTGGGAACGCCTTACAGCGGATATCCTCTGACAGCAGAGAACTGCATGCGTCCGAACGGAGCTTACGGTGGAAATGGGGCAATGAACTGTACCGGGTTTGTCGCTTATGTTCTGGAAAAATGTGGAGCGGATCTGTCAGGAATTGACAAAGGAAGTCTCCGTGGCGGCAAGGTCAATGCGAGCAACTGGTTTCATTGGATGACAGACAATGCCGTGGAATCCTATCATTACAACACCATTGAGGAGCTGCTTGCGGGCGGAAAAGCGCAAAAAGGAGATGTGATCTATTTTGAGCCGGTTTCCTGGGATGAAGAAGATGCAGACTGCCATATCGGATTTTTCTGGGGAGATAATAGCAACGATAACCGGTTCTGGCATTCGGCATCTATCCCGTCGAGTGGTAATCAGATTTCACAGCTTGTGGCAAAATCCAGATCAACGATATATCTTTTTAAGACAACCCATAACGGAAGCCTGGAGATCATGAAGAGCTCTGCAAGGTCAGAGATTACGGCTGATAATCAGCTCTACTCACTGGAAGGGGCAGAGTATACCGTCTGTAAAAGTGGGACATCCGAGGCAGTCTGCGTAATCCGGACAGACAAGAAAGGATATGGGAAGGCAGAAAATCTGCCGGAGGGTTCCTATGACATCAAAGAGACTAAAGCGCCGAAAGGTTATGTACTGGACACAAAGCTGCGGCAGATCACGGTGAATGCCGGACAGACCGTGACCTATGAGTGTCAGGATGAACCGGAAAAGACAAAGGTGGAAATCCTGATCCGGAAGCAGGATGCGGAAACAGGGAAAGGGCAGGCGCAGGCAGGACTTTCTCTTGCGGGAGCTGAATTTCATGTGGCATTTTTTGATAGCATTTTTGATAATCAAAATGAGATCGGTGTGAAGGTGCCGCTCAGGAGTTGGAAGCTGAAGTCGGATGCGGATGGTGTGGTCCGGATGGATGAGGCGCACCTGATCAGCGGAGATCCGTTTTTTGAAAATAACGAGCTTCCGCTTGGAACGATTACGGTATGGGAGATGCATGCGCCGGAAGGGTATCTGGTGGACACCGTTACACATTGTATCAGGACTGGAACGGAGCAAAATGGAAGCTATAAAGCCCTGAAAATATGGAATCCAGTGGAAATAAAGGAAAAGCTCATCCGTGGGGACTTAAAGCTGGTGAAAGCGGCAGATAAAACCTTGAAAAGACTGGCGGATATCCCATTTCGGATCACATCGCAGGCAACTGGGGAGAGCCATGTGATCCGGACAGACAAAAACGGGGAGGCTTCGACCGGTGCGTACTGGAATCCACATACCGTCAACACGAATGAGGGGAAGACAAGTGAAGATGGGATCTGGTTTGGGGAAGGAACTCCGGATAATACAAGAGGAGCACTTCCTTACGGAACGTATCTGGTGGAAGAACTGTCTTGTAAAAATAATGAAGACCGGATGCTGATTCCTGCGTTTGAGGTGGAAGTAACAAAGGAAATGCGAGTAATTGATCTGGGGACACTGACAAATGATGAACATCCCGTACCGGAGATCGGGACAAGAGCATCTGACCGGGAAACGGGAACGCATAACGGGAAAAGGACAGAACAGGTAACGGTCATAGATCAGGTAAAATGGAAAAATCTGGAGATTGGAAAAGAATATGTAGTTAAAGGTACATTAATGGATAAGGAGACCAAAAAGCCGGTTCTTCAGGATGGAAAAGAAGTGACCGCAGAGAAAAAGCTGATCCCGGATACAGATTCCGGAGAACTTCAGATGGAATTTACGTTTGATGCAACGAAGCTTAACGGAGAACAGGTTGTTGTATTTGAGGAAGTGTATCTGGAAGAGAAGCTGGTTGCAGTGCACGCAGATCTGGAGGACGAAGGACAGAGTGTAACCTATAAAAAGGAAAAGCAGGTAGAAGAGGAAAAACCGGAAAGTCCGGAAAAGCCAAAGGAAACTGAGAAAGCAAAGACGGTTGCAACAGGAGATGGATCTTATGTAAAGATTCTGGTATTTCTGATCGGCGTTATTCTGACCGGGGCACTGCTCCTGTGTTTTCTTCTGAGCCGGATGTGGGGACGAATGTGGAAACGCAGATAAGGATGGCATTGCACTTGAAAGGTTCTTATGCTATAATCGCTAAATAGGAAAATACTTTAGCAGATTGCTGAAGTGAATCAGAAAGAATAAGAAGGGTGGAGAACCATGAATTTACTTTATAAGAGTACAAGAGATGCAGAAAAGACAGTAACAGCTTCCCAGGCAATCTTAAAAGGGCTGGCAGATGACGGCGGATTATTTGTACCGGTTTCGATTCCGAAGCTTCCGGTGTCGCTTGGTGAGCTCAAAGAGATGACCTATCAGGAGATCGCATATACAGTTATGAAGGAATTCCTGACAGACTTTACAGAAGAAGAGCTGAAGAGCTGTATCGCAAAGGCTTACGACAGTAAGTTTGATACCGAAGAGATTGCACCGCTTGCGAAGGTGGAGGATGCTTATTATCTGGAACTGTTCCACGGAGCAACGATCGCATTCAAAGATATGGCACTTTCCATTCTTCCGCACCTTCTGACTACTTCTGCAAAGAAGAATCAGGTGAAGAATGAGATTGTCATTCTGACTGCAACATCCGGGGATACAGGAAAAGCTGCACTTGCAGGATTTGCAGATGTAGAAGGAACCAAGATCATCGTATTCTATCCGAAGAATGGAGTCAGCCGCGTACAGGAGCTGCAGATGGTAACACAGAAAGGAGATAATACTTCTGTTGTTGCGATCCACGGTAACTTTGACAACGCACAGAGCGGTGTGAAGGCAATGTTCGAGAACAAAGAGCTGGAAAAAGAGTTAAATGAAGCAGGCTACCAGTTCTCATCTGCCAACTCCATCAATATCGGACGTCTGGTTCCGCAGGTTGTATATTATGTATATGCTTATGCGAAGCTTCTTCAGAATGAAGAGATTGCGGAAGATGAAGAGATCAATGTAGTTGTACCGACCGGTAACTTTGGGAATATTCTGGCTGCATACTACGCAAAGAATATGGGAATCCCGATTGCAAAGCTGATCTGTGCATCCAATGAGAACAAAGTTCTCTATGACTTCTTCCAGACAGGAACTTATGACCGTAACCGTGAATTTGTTCTTACAACATCTCCGTCCATGGATATTCTGATCTCCAGCAACTTAGAGCGTCTGATCTACAAGATCTCAGGAGAAGATGCAAGAAAAGATACGGATCTTATGACTGAGCTGAAGACAAAGGGAAGTTACGCGATTACAGGTGAGATGAAAGCAAACCTGGCTGATTTTGCGGCAGGATATGCGACAGAAGAGCAGGTCGCAAAGACAATCCATGATATATACGAAGATACCGGTTATGTAATGGATACCCATACGGCGGTAGCTGCAACGGTGTATAAAGCTTACAGAGAAGACAGTAAAGATGACAGAAAGACAGTAATCGCATCCACAGCAAGTCCATACAAATTTGCAGGAAGCGTTATGTCAGCGATCGATCCGAAGTATAAAGGACAGGATGATTTCAAACTGATCGAGGAGCTTCAGAAAGTATCCGGTACAGAGCTTCCGAATGCCATCAAAGAGATCATGAATGCCGAGATCCGTCACAATACGGAATGTGATGTGGATCAGATGGAGCAGACCGTTAAGAATATTCTTGGCGTAAAATAGACAGGAGAAGGCAAAAGAATGAACGGAATGGAAGGAATTTTCGGTATCATTGGTATTGGGGCAGGATTGTATAGCCTGTATGCATGGTTTCAGCTTAAATTCAAAGGAATCATCAATACATCAATTCTTGTACCAAAAGATACGAATATAAAGAAGTGTAAGGATAAGGAAGCATACAGGGCAGCAGCGGGACCGAAGCTTCTTGTGCTTGCGGTAGTGCTGATCCTGTACGGCGCAGAAGATCTGTATAATACTTACGTGCAGAGTACAGGAAAATTATTCTGGGTGATGTTAGTGCTGGTACTTGCAGTACTGGTATGGTTTGCATGGACAGTCAAAAAGCTGAATGCAAAGTATTTTTAAAAGCAGATCACAAAATAAAGGAAAAGGGAAGGTGCAGACAAAAAGAGCTGCACCTTCTTATTTCATTTGGCGGAAAAATTTGTTACAATAAAAGTATTGCATGGCAGAGAAAATGTGATGGGGATAAAAGAAAATGTCATGCGAGAGATGAAATGCCGGAAGATTCCGATCCGTTTCAGGATGGAACCGTATTAAAAGAAGCATTTGACAGACTGAATAAATATGTAGTAGGGTAGATGAGATTTGATGGAAAATGTATTTGAGATATTAAAAGATTTACCAAAGCCGGGGGATTACGTTCTTTTGACAGTGGCAAAAGGATCCGTAGCCGGAGAAAAAGCAATCTTAGTAGAGAAAAAAATAATCTGGGAAAGTAAAGAAAACGGTTTCTTTTCAGCACATTTTTCAGAAGCAGGTGACTTGAAAAAATGTGGACTTTATGAAATCAGAGAGCAACAGGTGTTTTGTGATATAATTGGAGGGCAGGAGCATCTGGTCATTTGTGGCGGTGGTCACGTATCGGTGCCGGTGATCAAAATCGGGATTATGCTTGGATGGAAGGTCACGGTTCTTGAAGATCGTCCGCAGTTTGCCGATCATGCCAGAAATGCGGGTGCAACGGAAGTGATCTGCCAGCCGTTTGAAGATGCCCTGGATCAGATCGAAGGAGACAAGGATACGTATTTTGTTGTATTGACCAGAGGTCACAGATATGATCAGGTTTGTCTGGAGAAGATCGTTGGGAAGGAACATGCTTATATCGGAATGATCGGAAGCCGGCGAAGAAGTGCGATGGTAAAGCAGAATCTGATTGAAAAAGGATGCAGTCAGGAAGTAATCGGCGAGATAAAAAGTCCGATTGGTCTGAACATCGGTGCTGATACACCGGAGGAGATCGGTGTGGCGATCATGGCGGAAATCATCGAAGTAAAGAATCAGAACAAGAGAGTCTGCGGTTATCCGGAAGACTTGCTGGAAGCAATCCTGGATATCGTTCATCCGGGAAAGAAGATGCTTGCAACGATCATTACAAGAAAGGGTTCTGCACCAAGAAATGTGGGATCCAAGATGCTGATCCTGGAAGACGGCAGCTGTGTTGGAACCATCGGAGGCGGCTGTATGGAGGCAGAGGTTTTAAGAAAAGCGAGAGTCATGATGCATGAAAATAATACAGGACTAAAGACAGAATATGTGGATATGACCGGAGATGATGCGGAGGAAGAAGGCATGGTCTGCGGCGGTACGATCGAGGTGTTACTGGAACCACTCTGGAATTAAGAAAGGATGGAAAAGGCTGTGAGAGATTCTTATGGACGAACAATTGAATATATGAGAATTTCAATCACAGACCGCTGTAATCTGCGATGCAGGTACTGCATGCCGGATGGCGCAAAGTGGATTCCTATGTCAGAAATCCTGACTTATGAGGAGATTGAACGAATCTGCAGGGAGGCTGTCCGGATCGGGATTACCAGGTTTAAGATTACCGGAGGGGAGCCTCTGGTCAGAAAAGGATGCGCAGATCTGATCCGGATGATCCGGCAGATTCCGGGCACAGAAGAAGTAACAATGACGACAAATGGGGTTCTTCTGGGTGAGAATCTGGAAGAGCTTCTTGCAGCGGGGCTGGATGCGGTGAATATCAGTCTGGATACACTGATTCCGGAAAAATATCAGGAGATTACCGGGGCAGATGAACTGGAAAGAGTCAGAAAATCCATTTTCATGGCAGAAAAAAGCGGGATCCGGGTAAAGATCAACACGGTCCTGCAAAAAGGAGTCAATGATGAGGAATGGAAAAGTCTGGCAGAGTTGGCGAAAAAGAACAAGCTGGATGTCCGTTTTATTGAATTGATGCCGATTGGACAGGGAAGAGAAGAGAATGGCATTTCCGGTGCCTGGGTGCTTGGAAAACTGAAAGAAGCTTATGGGATAGAAGGAGAGTTTTATCCGTTAGAGGGACGGTTTGGGAACGGACCTGCTGTGTATTATCAACTGCCTGGTTTTCAGGGGAAAATCGGTCTGATCAGTGCATTGCATGGAAAATTCTGTGACAGATGTAACCGGATCCGGATGACATCAACCGGAAAGTTAAAAGCGTGTCTGTGCTATGCAGATACTATCTCCGTTTTTGAGGCAGCAAGACACGGATCGGAAGAAGAAATCCGGAAATGTCTCGAACAGGCGATCCGTGGAAAACCGAAGATGCATCATTTTGAGGAGCAGAACTTTATTACAGAACAGAAAAAAATGTCACAGATCGGAGGATAAACATAAAAATGGGAAGACTGAAGGGAATCTGCATCAGTGAAAAGAGAGGAACCGAAAAACATGAGGTTCGTGAAGCCATGGTCAAAATGGACTGGGGGATTGAAGGAGATGCGCACGGTGGAAAATGGCATCGTCAGATCAGTCTGCTTTCCGATGAAAAGATTCAGGAATTTCGTGCAAAAGGGGCAGAAGTCGCGTATGGTGCATTTGGTGAAAATCTGATCGTGGAGGGATTTGATTTTCGCGCGCTTCCGGTTGGAACAAGATTTCATATCGGAGATGTGGTACTTGAGATGACACAGATTGGAAAAGAATGCCACAGTCATTGCCAGATTTATAAGAGAATGGGTGACTGCATTATGCCAAGAGAGGGCGTTTTTGCAGAAGTCGTCACCGGAGGTCATATCAAGGTAGGAGATGAAGTTGTCATGGAACAGGTGAAAAGTGACCGTCCATTTTCAGCGGCAGTTATTACTTTAAGTGATAAAGGCTCTGCCGGAGAACGAGAAGACAAAAGCGGACCCATGATTGTCGAAATGTTGAAAGATGCCGGATATGATATTAAAGAAACGATTTTATTACCGGATGAGCAGAAAAAACTGGAAAAAGAGCTGATCAGACTGGCTGATCAGAGACAGCTTAATGTGATCTTTACCACCGGAGGAACAGGATTCTCCGAGCGGGACCGGACACCGGAGGCGACGGTAAATGTCTGTGACCGGATGGCAAACGGAATAGCAGAGGCAATCCGGAATTATTCGATGACGATTACAAAGCGTGCTATGTTCAGCAGAGCTGTATCAGGTATCCGAAAAAAAACGCTGATCATCAATCTCCCGGGAAGTCCCAAAGCAGTACAGGAAGCACTGGAGTTTCTGCTTCCTGAACTTGGACATGGGCTTGGAATCCTCCGGGGAACAGAAGGCGAATGTGCCAGAAAATAAAGAGGTTAAAAATCATGAGTGGATTTACACATTTTAACGAAGATGGTAATGCAGTGATGGTAGATGTGGGGGAAAAGGCTGAGACAAAAAGAGAAGCACTTGCATCAGGGGTGATCCGCATGTCGGAAGAATGCTTTCAGAAAGTAAAGGAAGGCAGCATGAAAAAAGGAGATGTTCTTGGCGTAGCAAGAATTGCCGGGATCATGGGTGCAAAAAAGACAGCAGAACTGATTCCGCTGTGCCATCTGTTAAACCTTACCAAAGTCGAGATTGATTTTGAATATCTGGAAGAAGAGCATGGGATCCGGGCAATCTGCCACACGGCATGTACCGGCAGGACCGGTGTGGAAATGGAAGCACTGACCGGGGTAAATACCGCTCTTCTTACAATCTATGATATGTGCAAGGCGGTTGACCGGGGAATGGAGATCAGAGAAATCCATCTGCTTGAAAAGTCTGGTGGAAAAAGCGGGAAATGGGTACGTTAAACGTATTTTAATTTCTGGTAAAAAAAGTAAATATCTTCAACGATTAACAGTTGAAAAAACACGGCTGATGGTCTATAATAGGCTTTAGAAAACCTGGAATGTTCGAGACTTCCGTATTTTTGAACCTACAATACTTTAAACGGGATTCTTATATCTCTGTAATATGTCAGGCCCTCATTGCGCAGGGGAAGGCAGAAAAGCAGATGCGGTCGCCCACCTAGCGGAGTGCTAGGAGTCAAAAAACGGAAAACGGCATTTCGGGGGACTACAAAAGATAAAGGACAGTTGCGAGAGCAACTGTTTTTTTGGGTTTTCAAAGAAGTGAAAATGTGATAAACTATTTTGAAAAATGAAACTGCCGATAAGATAAATGGAGTTATTATATGATGAAAACGATAAACAAGATTCGGGAAATTACAGGGCAGGTGTCACAAAAGCATGTGGGAGCATACGCGGCCCAGTCTGCTTATTTTTTTGTGCTGAGTATGATCCCGATTATTTTGCTGCTTCTTGCTATCATACAATATACTCCGGTGACAAAAGCAGATGTTATGACTGCAGTGGTAAATTTGTTTCCGGAGACAAATATGCAGGATTTTATGGTTGGCATTGTAAATGAAGTATATAACCAGTCGAAGACGGTCATTCCGATCACTGCGATTGTAGCATTGTGGTCAGCAGGTAAAGGAGTACTTGCGGTTAGTACAGGACTGAACTGTGCATATGAGCTTCGTGAGACACGAAATTATGTATTTTTAAGAATCCGGGCATCCATCTATACGATCCTGTTCATTGCAGCAATTGTGATGGCTCTGGTACTTTCTGTGTTTGGTAATAATATCAGTATTTTTATATATCACAAAATTCCGTTTCTTGCGGAGACGACGGATATGATCATGCGTTTGAGAACGGTGATTTCATTTGTTGTTATGACTGGAATTTCGCTTCTGGTATATCACTTTTTGCCGAACCGGAAGCTTCCGTTCCGGGATTTGATTCTGGGATCTATTTTCTGTTCTCTGGGATGGCTGGTGATCTCGTTTGTTTTTTCAATGTATCTGACAATCTTCAAAGGATTTTCCGGTCTGTACGGAAGTATGACGGCGATCATTCTTGTGATGCTGTGGCTGTATTTCTGTATGTATGTGATGCTGCTGGGAGGGCTTATTAACTGTATCTGGGTAGATGCAAAGCGGGATATCCTGGAAAAGGATTAGTTCTGCAAAAAGCAGCATTCAGGTTCCGGAATATGATTTTGCGTAGATAAACGGTGAATCTATCAGATAAAACCGCTTGACATAAAAAAATCATATGTTACAATAATTAAGTATATGACATATCATAAAAGCAATGACCGTGTAAGTAGTGAACTGTTTTCCGACAGAGAAGGAGAATCCCCGGCTGTAAGTTCTCCCCGGTTCAGGCAGGAAACGAATTTCCCACGTGAGCTGCGTTTTTGAAAATAAAGTAGAAAACGACGTCCCTGCACGTTACGCAGTCCGAGTGCCTGTTATTCAAATAGCAGGAAACAGGGTGGTACCGCGATTTATCTCGTCCCTTTTTAGGGGCGATTTTTTTTATATATTAGGAAAGTGTTCTTTCCTAATATATAAAAACGCTCCGCGAGGATGTGCACTGCGGCGTATAAGGAAGATGTCACAAGCGATTGCCGCAGGTGCCAGAATGTGCCAAAGCACATTCTTTTTTCTTCCACAGGAAATTTTATTTCCTGTTATAGTCGCAAATGAATAGCCAAAACAAGTTTTAAGGAGGATATCATGAAAGAAAGACTTGAGAGCATCAAACAGGAAGCCATTAAGCAGATCCAGGCTTCTGATGTACCGGAGAAATTAAATGATGTACGTGTCAAATTCCTTGGTAAAAAAGGAGAACTGACAGCCGTATTAAAAGGAATGAAAGATGTAGCTCCGGAAGAACGTCCGAAGGTAGGACAGCTTGTGAATGAGACAAGAGCTGCTATCGAAGAACTTCTTGATGAGACAAAGAAGAAAATGGATGCTGCAATCCGTGAAGAAAAATTAAAACAGGAAGTTATTGACGTAACACTTCCTTCCAAGAAAAATACAGTAGGTCATCGTCATCCGAATACGATCGCTCTGGAAGAAGTAGAACGTATCTTCATCGGTATGGGATATGAAGTTGTGGAAGGACCGGAAGTAGAATATGACCTTTACAACTTTGAAAAACTGAATATTCCTGCAGATCATCCGGCAAAAGATGAACAGGATACATTCTATATCAACAAAGACATCGTGCTTCGTACCCAGACATCACCGGTTCAGGCACGTGTGATGGAACAGGGCAAGCTCCCGATCCGTATGATCGCACCGGGACGAGTATTCCGTTCTGACGAAGTGGATGCAACCCATTCACCATCCTTCCATCAGATCGAAGGACTGGTAATCGATAAAAATATTTCCTTTGCTGACTTAAAGGGAACTCTGGAAGTATTTGCAAAAGAACTTTTCGGACCGGATACCAAGACAAAATTCCGTCCGCATCATTTCCCATTCACAGAGCCAAGTGCAGAAGTAGACGTATCATGCTTCAAGTGTGGCGGAAAAGGCTGCCGTTTCTGTAAAGGATCAGGATGGATTGAAATCCTCGGCTGTGGTATGGTTCACCCACACGTACTCGAAATGTGCGGAATCGATCCGGAAGAATACACTGGATTTGCATTCGGAGTAGGACTTGAAAGGATCGCCCTTCTCAAATACGAGATCGACGACATGCGCCTCCTCTACGAGAACGATATCAGATTCTTAAAGCAATTCTAGTGAGCACAAAATCAAAGAGCAGCGCGGAGAGCTGCGGCAGCAACGAAAGCTGTTGGATTTTGGAGTCTGAATAAGGGAAATTTATAAACAAATCAGAAGGAGATATAAAATGGATACTTCATTATCATGGATTAAAGCGTATGTTCCGGAACTTGACGTAACAGCGCAGGAATATACAGATGCAATGACTCTTTCCGGAACAAAGGTAGAAGGTTTTACAAAGCTGGATGCTGATCTGGATAAGATCGTAGTAGGACAGATTGAGAAAATTGAGAAACATCCGGACGCAGATAAACTGATCATCTGTCAGGTAAATGTAGGAACAGAGACCGTACAGATTGTTACAGGTGCTCCGAACGTAAAAGAAGGAGACAAGGTACCGGTTGTTTTGGATGGCGGACGCGTTGCGGGCGGACATGAGCCTGGACAGAGAGTAGAAGGCGGAATCAAGATCAAAAAAGGAAAACTCCGTGGAGTCGACAGCTACGGAATGATGTGTTCCATCGAAGAACTTGGTTCAGACAGAAATATGTACCCGGAAGCACCGGAATATGGAATCTACATTTTTGATGATGACGCAGTTGTCGGAGAAAGTGCAGTAAAGGCACTCGGACTGGATGATGTCGTATTTGAATACGAGATCACCTCCAACCGTGTGGACTGCTTCAGCGTGGTTGGTATCGCAAGAGAAGTTGCAGCTACATTCCACAAAGAATTCAAGCCACCGGTTGTAACATCAACCGGAAATGATGAAGATGTCAATGATTACATCAAAGTAAAAGTAGAAAATACAGACCTTTGCCCACGTTACTGTGCAAGAGTCGTAAAAAATATCAAGATCGGACCTTCACCGAAATGGATGCAGAGAAGACTTTCTTCCGTAGGAATCCGTCCGATCAACAACCTTGTTGATATCACAAACTATGTAATGGAAGAATACGGACAGCCAATGCATGCTTATGATCTGGATACCATCGCAGGTCATCAGATCATCGTCCGCAATGCCCATAAAGGAGAAAAATTCGTAACACTGGATGGTCAGGAAAGAGAAATGGATGATTCTGTTCTGATGATCTGTGATGGCGAAAAAGCGGTAGGTATTGCCGGAATCATGGGTGGCGAAAATTCTATGATCACTGACAATGTACAGACCATGTTATTTGAAGCTGCATGCTTCGATGGAACCAACATCCGTAAATCCAGCAAGAAAGTCGGACTTCGTACCGATGCATCCGGTAAATTTGAAAAGGGACTGGATCCGAATAATGCAGAGGATGCAATCAACCGTGCCTGCCAGCTGATCGAAGAAATGGGAGCCGGTGAAGTTGTCGGAGGAATGGTTGATGTATACAGCAAGAAAAAAGAACCTGTACGTGTACCATTTGATGCCGACAAGATCAATGCACTTCTCGGAACAGACATCCCGGAAGAAGATATGATCAAATATTTTGAAAAGATCGACCTGGAATATGATGCAGAAGCAAAAGAAGTGATCGCACCAACCTTCCGTCATGACTTATTCCGTATCGCCGATCTTGCGGAAGAAGTAGCAAGATTCTACGGATATGATAATATCCCGACTACACTGCCTACAGGTGAAGCTACAACTGGTAAGCTTTCTTTCAAGCTTCGAGTGGAAGAAGTAGCAAGAAATATTGCAGAATTCTGTGGATTCAGCCAGGGAATGACTTATTCATTTGAAAGCCCGAAGGTATTTGACAAGCTCCTCCTCGACAAGGATGATCCGATGCGTCAGGCAATCCAGATCATGAACCCGCTTGGAGAAGATTACAGTGTCATGCGTACAACATCTCTGAATGGTATGCTGACATCTCTTGCAACGAACTACAACAGAAGAAATAAAAATGTCCGTCTGTACGAGCTTGGAAATATTTATCTTCCAAAGGCACTTCCACTGACAGAACTGCCGGATGAAAGAATGCAGTTTACACTTGGAATGTACGGAGATGGAGACTTCTTCAGTATGAAAGGTGTTGTAGAAGAGTTCTTTGAAAAAGTCGGACTTCATAAGAAAGAAACCTATGATCCAAATGCAGGAAAGAACTTCCTTCATCCGGGACGTCAGGCAAACATCGTTTACGATGGAAAAGTTGTCGGATACATGGGTGAGGTTCATCCGGAAGTTGCTGATATCTATGGAATCGGTGAAAGAGCATACGTTGCTGTCATTGATATGCCACAGATCACAGAGCTTGCAACATTTGAAAGAAAATACGAAGGAATTGCAAAATACCCGGCAGTCAGCCGTGATATCAGTATGGTAATGCCAAAATCCATCCTGGTAGGACAGGTTGAAGAAGTGATCGAGAACAAGGGTGGCGCTTATCTGGAAAGCTATAAGCTGTTCGATATCTATGAAGGCGCTCAGATCAAGGCAGGCTTCAAGTCTGTTGCTTACTCTATCACATTCCGTGCAAAAGATAAGACTCTGGAAGAAGCTGACATTTCAGCTGCTATGAACCGTATCTTAAAGGCACTGGAGGAAATGGGTATCGAGCTTCGTAAGTAGGCGAAAAGAGGTCAAAAGAATGAAACGACAGGATTTTTATTTTGATTTACCGGAAGAGCTGATCGCGCAGGATCCGCTTGAAGACAGATCCAGTTCCAGACTGCTTGTTCTTGATAAAAAAACCGGTGCAACCAGTCATCATATTTTCCGTGAGATCAAAGATTATCTCAAACCGGGAGACTGCCTTGTGATCAATGATACCAAGGTTATCCCGGCAAGACTGATCGGTGAAAAAGAAGGAACCGGCGGAAAAGTCGAAGTTCTTCTTTTAAAACGAAAAGGAAATGATGTCTGGGAAACACTTGTAAAACCAGGAAAGAAGATGAAACCCGGAGCAAGAGTCAGCTTCGGGGACGGTCTTCTGAAAGGGGAAGTTCTGGAGGTTGTAGAGGAAGGAAACCGTCTGATCCATTTTGAATACGAAGGAATTTTTGAAGAGATTCTGGATCAGCTTGGACAGATGCCGCTTCCGCCTTACATCACCCACCAGCTGGAGGACAAGAATCGTTACCAGACCGTGTATGCAAAGCATTCCGGATCTGCGGCTGCTCCGACGGCAGGACTGCATTTTACACCGGAGCTTCTGGAAGAAATCAAAGCAGAAGGTGTGGAGATTGCGCATGTAACGCTTCATGTCGGACTTGGAACTTTCCGTCCGGTAAAAGCGGATGATATTCTGGATCACCATATGCATTCGGAATTCTACCGGATCGAGGCATCTGAGGCAGAAAAGATCAACCGTGCAAAAGAGAGCGGACACCGGGTGATCTGCGTCGGAACGACAAGTTGCCGGACCGTAGAATCTGCGGCTGATGAAAACGGAAAGTTAAAAGAGTGCAGTGGATGGACAGAGATTTTCATCTATCCGGGCTATAAATTCAAGGTACTGGACTGCCTGATCACGAACTTCCATTTACCGGAGTCAACGCTGATCATGCTGGTAAGTGCGCTTGCCGGAAGAGAGCATGTGCTTGCGGCATATGAAGAAGCAGTTAAAGAGAGATATCGATTCTTCAGCTTTGGGGATGCGATGTTTATAGAATAGACGCAGAATCTGACAAATGTGAGGTCATGTCAGGGAACAGGAAATCATAAGATATTAACCGGAGAACGGGATTGTTCAAGTCATGTACAACTTTGAAAAATCTTGTTCTCCGGTTTTTGTATAGACTGGAAACGATTGAGTTTAAAAATCTTATTGAATAAATGTTTATAGAGAATGCTGTTTTATCCGGCAGAGATAAACAGAACAGATTTGCCGATTCTGCAAAAATATAGTAAGATGGTGTAAGTGCCAAAAGCATGAATGGTATAGTAATGGAGCAATCCGGGCACATACTAAGACGAAAAGGCTATAAAAAAAAGATTGCAAAAGGAGACAGAAGATGGACTACGCAGAATATATCAGAGAAAGAAACGAAAAAAATAACTTTGGGAAATAAAGTCAGGTGGATATTCGTAATTTGTTTTGCTGTTTGATTTGGTTAAAAAGCGGACAGAAATGCATTGAGAATTGAGGAGTAGCAGAAAATGGGCATATTTGAGGAGGCAGCAATTTTCCGGGGCGTCACGAAGGAGGACGCCAGACAGATGCTGAACTGTCTGAATCCGGTAGAAAAGACTTATAAAAAAGATGAAATCATTTACCATGCCGGGGATGAGGTTACTTCAATGGGCGTGGTTCTTGCCGGCAGCGTGTTCATTGAGAATGATGATATCTGGGGGAATCACAGCATTCTGGACCGGGCTGGAAGAGGTGAGATTTTTGCAGAAACATATGCAGCGATTCCGGGGCAGAAGCTGATGGTCAATGTAGTTGCGGCAGAAGAGGCAAGAATTTTGTTTCTTGATGTGGGAAGGATACTGAAAGTCTGTTCCAATTCGTGTGTGTTTCATCATACGTTAATTGAAAATCTACTGAAGCTTTCCGCAGAGAAGAATCTCCGTCTGTCGAAACGGATTTTTCATATTTCATCAAAATCAATCCGGGGAAGACTGCTGTCGTATCTGTCTTATCAGGCTATGGAAAACGGGAAGAAAGAATTTGACATCCCGTTCAACCGGCAGCAGCTTGCAGATTATCTGAATGTAGACAGGTCCGCGATGTCAAATGAGCTTGGGAAGATGCAGAAAGACAGGCTGATCGAAGTAGACAGGAAACATTTCCGTATTCTTGACGAAACGGAAATATGAATGGATAAATAATGGAAATAAAACGGATACAGCAGTGAGAAACTGTATGTGGGTTAGGATAAAAGAAAACCATTGCAGGAGAGATGTGATTTCATCAGATCCTGTAATGGTTTTTTGTATACGATGAGTCGAGTATAAATTTGTGGAATTTATCTTTCCAGTCCGTGTATCCAGTCTGACTTTAGGAAATAAATCAGAAAAGCAATGGAACTGAGCGCCCAGGTCATCGGGTAAGCCCAGAAGATCATCTGAATGGACGGGATGAATTTTAAAATGACCACGATATAAGAAACGCGGATCAGACACCAGCATACCAGCATAACATACATCGGGACTGTGGATTTACCGGCTCCGCGCATGATTCCTGCCATACAGTGTGAAAAAGCAAGCAGGAAGTAGAAAAAGGTATCCGTATGAGCCTGCATGGCTCCGTAGCGGATAACCTCTGCGGTGGAACTGAAAGCAGATAGAAGCTGTGGAGCGGTAAAATGCACGCAGATACCGAGCAGCTCAGAGATCGTAAGGGAACAGATCACACCGAATACAGCGCCCTTTTTAGCACGCTCATATTCTTTTGCTCCCAGATTCTGACTGATAAAAGTAGTAAGTGCCAGTGCAAAACAGGTGATCGGAAGGAATCCAAATCCCTGGATCTTCATATAAGAACCACATCCGGCAACCGCCATTTCCCCAAACTGGTTGATATTTGCCTGGACGAATACATTTGCCAGAGAAATGATCGAGTTCTGGAGTCCTGCGGGCAGACCATAAGAAATGATCTGGCGGAGCATATAGGAATCCAGATTGATCCGGTTCAGATGAAGCCGAAACTCCTCCGGACTGTGAAGCAGCTGCACCATACAGAGGATAGCACTTAAAAACTGTGAAATGACAGTTGCAAAAGCGGCAGCACCTACTCCAAATCCAAGACCTGCGATCAGTACAAGGTCAAGAATGATATTCGTTACCGAAGAAACGATTAAGTAGATCAGAGGATGGGTACTGTCACCGACGGACTGCAGAATGCCGACAAAGAAGTTGTACATGACAAAGGCAAGTGAGCCGGTAAAGTAGATCCGGAAATAAGTAATCGAGTTTGGAAGTACCGCCTCCGGTGTTCCCATAAGCACCAGGATCTGTGGTGCGGCAATGATACCGACAATGGTAAGGATCACGCCGCAGATCAGTCCGAAGCCAACGGTTGTATGGATGGACTTCTGCAGATTCGGAATGTCTCTGGCACCGTAATATTTGGCGACGATGACACCGGATCCGATGGCGATTCCATTAAAAAGACCGACCATAAGAAAGATCAGATTACCGGAAGAGCTGACAGCGGCAAGTGCAGAGCTTCCAAGAAAATTTCCAACGATCAGAGAGTCGGCGGTGTTATATAGCTGCTGAAAAAGGTTTCCCCAGAAAAGCGGAATCGCAAAAGCAACGATACGCTTCCAGATGGAGCCTTCGGTCATCAGTTTGGCTGAAGATTTTGACATAGAATATTTCCCTCGTTTCTTAAGTCATTACTTTTAAGTATAAGGTGCGGCAGAGGGAAAGTCAATGAAAATGGGAGTTCGGTAAAAATGCACGTACTTTCCTTGTGATTAACAATGAAATCAAGTATAATGGATATTATAAAAGTTGTGATAGGAGGAAATTGCATGAGCAGTTATCTGAACCCGGGAAACTTACAGCAAGACAAAATGTTCGTTTGTCATTTTGATTGATGAATGGGATTGCCTGTTCCGTGAATTTCAGCAAGACTGTAATGCACAGAAAAATATCTGGATTTTCTCCGGGTATGGCTGAAAGATAAAGATTATGTTGCGCTGGCATATATGACAGGTATTTTGCCTATTAAAAAATATGGTTCGCATTCAGCACTAAATATGTTTACAGAATATTCTATGATAGATTCGGGTGATCTGGCTGAATATTTCGGATTCACAGAGCAGGAAACATCGGAATTATGTGAAAAATATGAAATGAACTTTGATGAGGCAAAAAAATGGTATGATGGATATCATTTGATGGTACATCGTCAGATGGGAAATGAAATTTGCTCTATATATAATCCGAAATCTGTAGTGGAGGCTATGATGCGCCATAAGTTTGGAACTTACTGGAACCAGACGGAAACATATGAAGCGTTAAAAATCTATATTCAAATGGATATGGATGGATTGAAAGATTCGGTAATTAGAATGCTTGCCGGAGAAGGGGTACCGGTTAATGTTGGAACGTTCAGCAATGATATGACAACATTTGCTACGAAGGATGATGTATTAACATTGTTGGGGCATTTGGGATATCTGACATATGACAGTGTAAATGAAACTGTCAGAATTCCGAATAAAGAAGTTTCGCAAGAATATGTAAATGCAATCAGTACGATGAACTGGTATGGAGTGGCAGAATCAGTAGAAGATTCGAGAAAATTATTGGAATCATTATGGGCATTGGATGAAGAATGAATGTGTGATTGAGAAGTTAAAAAAATAGTCTGCAAATAACAAAGTAAGGGCGTGTGAAAAAACAAAAGTTTTTTCATGCGTCCTTTAGATTGAGAAAAATTATGTTGCAGGATTAAATTTACTATAATTTGATGGTATAATAATTTCAAAATCAGAGAGGCATTTAAAAGGATGGAAAAGAACAAAAAGACAATAAACAGATGTAGTGAATGCGGTCTTTATAAGACACCTCAAACAGACATTTGTCCAGAATGTGGAGGTATAATGGATCTGGCGATTAAAGGTGAAGATTTATCCTGGAGTTGCAGACAATGCAGTTATAGTCTTGCGACAACAGCTCAAAAACCATGCCATTGGGATAACAAAAAGTTTGCGAAAGAATGCTATCCACAAATGGAAAAATGTCCTTATGCGGAAAAATAATTTATGGTTAAGGAGAGGCTAAAATTGACACTGGAAGAAGTATTTTATAACTTATCTGATGAATATGGAGAAAAATTTAATTGGCGTTTGATTCCATTAACCCAATCCGGAAGAGGTATTTTTATTGATGAATTAAAAAAAGAAATTGGTAAAAACCATTTTTTATACAATAAAAGAGTCTGGGCGGTTGCAAAATGTGAATCGGGCAATAAGGTTTTATATCTGACAGGAAATGAAAAAGGAGAAGACACCTATTATGTTTTTCATTTAACATATTCAGAGCACAGTACTGGAAAATTTCCAGACTATGAAGAGCTAGGAGACCTTCATGCAGTGAAAGAATATATGGAAAAATGTAATAGATAAAATTTCAAGAGGACTTGTAAGACTAAAACCTTACAAGTCCTCTTCTTCATCTAACAGCTTATCCTTCATGAAACCGCGAAAGAAACTGTTTTGTTCTCTCTTCACTTGGATTTTCAAACACCTGACGCGGATCACCCTGTTCAACGATGCGTCCGTCGTCCATAAAGATCACATGATCGGCAACGTCGCGTGCAAATGCCATCTCATGGGTTACAATGATCATCGTCGTATTCTGGTCGGCAAGCTCGTGGATAACTTTTAATACTTCTCCGGTCAGTTCCGGATCCAGTGCAGAAGTCGGCTCATCAAAACAGAGGATGTCCGGTTGCAGGGCAAGTGCCCTTGCAATAGCAACTCGCTGGCATTGTCCGCCGGAAAGCTGATGCGGATAATTGTCCATCCGGTTATCCAACCCCATCTGTGTCAGAAGAACCTTTGCCTGTACCTCGATGGCGGTCAGGATTTCACGTTTTCTTTCTTTAAAATCCGGCTGCTCTGCGGCGAGAAGCTTTTTGGCAAGCATTACATTTTCCAGAGCGGTATACTGCGGAAACAGATTAAAGTTCTGGAACACCAGACCAAAATGCAGTCGTTTTTTACGGATCACGGATTCCTGAGTGGTTGCCGGGACAGAGGCATCAAAAAGTGTTTCGCCATTTACCCGGATAATTCCGTTATCCGGATGTTCCAGAAAGTTCAGGCAGCGGAGAAGCGTTGTCTTTCCACTTCCGGAAGATCCGATGATGGAAACAGCCTGTCCTTTTTCCAGGTTAAATCCAACGTCTTTTAAGACAGGAGTCTTATTAAAAGATTTACTGATATGTTCTACTTCTAAGATTGGCATAAATATGAATTCTCCTTATCTGAAATATTCCAGTTTCTTTTCAAGGCGTCCGAGAAGAACGGTCAGGATACCATTGAAAATAAGATAATAAACAGCGGTAAAGAACAGCGGCCAGATGGCACCGGAGATGCCATGTGAGCCTTTCATAAATGCCTGTCCTGCCCAGATGATCTCCTGCAGCGCGATAATACGTGCAAGAGAAGTATCCTTTACCAGGGTGATGATCTCATTTGACATCGGTGGTACGATGCGTTTGATCATCTGAAGGAGTGTGATCTTGAAAAAGATCTGATGCTTTGTCATGCCAAGTACAAGACCGGCTTCTTTCTGACCTTCCGGAACACCCTGGATTCCACCGCGGTAGATTTCTGAAAAATAGCAGGCGTAATTGATGATAAAAGATACGGCTGCTGCAAGGAAGCGCCCTGTTTCACCACCACCCCAGATCGGGTTATGTAAGACCAGCCCGGGGAAATAGTAGATGATCAGAAGCTGGATCATCAGCGGGGTACCACGGATCACCCAGACGATCAGTCTCGCAAGCCAGCTAAGAGGCTTGAAATGAGACATGGAGCCAAAGGCAATGACCAGTCCGAGAGGAAGGGCACCGACCAGCGTCACAATAAATAATTTTAAAGTTTGTAAAAAGCCGACATTCAGTGCGGACACTACGACCGGCATTTGTTTCATAATTAGATCCATAAAAAGTTCCTGCCTTAAATATTATTTCTGCTCAATGAGGGCATCCTGAACCCCATAGGTTTCAGCGCATTTCTTCATAGAACCATCATTGTAGCTTGTCTTGAAGAATTCGTTCAGTTTATCTGCAAGGTCGGAACCTTTGCGGAATCCAACACCATATTTTTCGGTAGTAAGCTCAACTGTATGAGTCAGATTTTCGTATCCGGTACCTTTTCCGACCATGGCACCGGCCATCAGAAGGTCGATGACTGCTGCATCAGAGGTTCCGGCTGCAACTTCCATCAGGGCATCAGACTGTGAAGAAACCGCAGTGTAGTCATATCCTTCTCCGTTTACAGCTTCTTCTCCGGCACTTCCGGATTCAACTGCAAAAGAAAGATCCTTCAGACTGTCTTTGTCCTGATATTTGTCTGCTTTATCAGAAGGAACAACCACTACCTGTGCATTGTTACAGTAAGCGGAGGTGCATGCCATTGCGCTGGTTACTTCATCAGTAAGTGTCATACCATTCCATACGCAGTCGATGGTTTTTCCATCCAGCTCCATGACTTTATTGTCCCAGTCGATCTCGACAAATTCGGCATCTACGCCAAGGCTTTTTGCAAATGCTTTTGCCATGTCGGCATCAAAACCAATCCATTCATCCTTATCATTTTTGTAATCCATTGGCTCAAAATCGGTGATTCCGACTACAAGAGTTCCTTTATCCTGAACATATTCTATATCACTTTTGGATGAACTTTTTGAGCTGTCGGATTTCTTGGTGTCAGAGGAAGAACCTCCGCATGCTGCAAGGGATAATACCATTGCTGAAGTAAGTGCAAGTGCTGTTATTTTTTTCATAATAATCTCTCCTCATATAATTTCAAAAAATGTCACGTCACTATATTATCAATCTACCATACTAAAGTCAACCAAAACTTGCTATTTACTTTCTTTTTTGATAAAGATACAATAAGAAATACAGAAATTACTGTAAAAAGAGTAAAACAGAGGAATATAAATATATGGAAACAAATGAGATTATTGTTCACCATGCGACGGAGAATAACCTGAAAAATGTATCCATCCGGATACCAAAGCATCAGATCACAGTATTTACCGGAGTATCAGGTTCCGGGAAATCTTCGCTGGTTCTGGATACTCTTGCGGCGCAGTCACGCAGGGAATTAAATGATACTTTCCCGAGTTTTGTGCAGCAATATCTTCCCAAATACGGAAGACCGCATGTAGAACGGATTGAGAATCTACCGGCAGCAATTGTAATCAATCAGAAAAAGCCGTCGCCGAATCAGCGGTCGACGGTTGGAACTTATACGGATACCTATACCCTTCTGAGGCTTTTATTTTCCAGAGTGGGACAGCCTTTTGTCGGTTATTCGGACAGCTTTTCATTCAATCATCCACAGGGATGCTGCCTGCGGTGTAACGGACTTGGAGAAGTGACAGATCTGGATGTGCATAAGCTGGTGGATTTTGATAAATGTCTGAATGATGACGGGGTGATCCATTATGTGGCATTTGAGCCGGGGCAGTGGAGATGGATCCGCTATGCAAACAGTGGATTGTTTGATCTGAATAAGAAGATTAAAGACTATTCCGAAGAAGAATTGGAACTGTTTTTGTATTCACCGCAGATACGTCTTAAGAATCCACCGGAAGGATGGCCGAAAACTGCGAAATACGAAGGCCTTGTGCATCGGATGTACCGCAGTGTCCTAAATTCGGAAGAAGGAAAACTTCACAGGGAGTTATTGGATCCGATCACCAGTCATGGAGTTTGTCCGGAGTGTAATGGGGCAAGATTGAATCAGAAGGTGTTGTCCTGCAAAATTGACGGGAAAAATATTGCTGATGTAATAAAACTTCCATTATCCGAGCTGCGTGCGTGGATTGCTCAAATAGAAGATCCGCTTGCAAAAGATATTCAGGATACACTGCATACCAAACTGTCTGCACTTATAGATATCGGACTGGGATATCTGTCTCTGGACAGAGGGTTATCTACTTTATCTGGTGGAGAGATTCAGAGATGCAAGATTGCAAAATGCCTGAATTCCTCGCTTTCTGATTTGTTGTATATTCTGGATGAACCGAGTGCAGGGCTTCATAATCATGATATTGAGCGGATGCGCCGTGCACTGGAAAAATTGAGAGATGGTGGAAATACGGTTGTTCTGGTGGAGCATCACCGGAAAATGATCGAGATGGCCGATCACATTGTGGAAATGGGTCCGGAACCGGGAATGGCCGGTGGAAGAGTTTTATTTGAAGGCAGTTATAAGGAACTTTTAGAGAGTGATACGCCGACTGGAGAAGAGATGCGGCTTACTACTTCTCTAAAAGCAAAGGCAAGGGAAGCGAAAGGAATATGGCGGATGGAGCATATCCATCTTCACAATCTGAAGGACATTACCATCGAATTTCCAATAGGAAATCTGGTTGTGATCGCTGGTGTTGCCGGATCTGGAAAAAGTTCTCTGATGGAAAGCTTTTACCGCAGTATGGGAGAGGATGTGGTGTTTGTAAGCCAGCGCGCTGCAGGTGCAAGTCTCAGATCCACTCCAGCGACCTATCTGGGAGTCGCAGATGAAATCCGGAAAATATTTGCAAAGCGGTGCGGTCAGAAGGCATCTTTGTTTTCTTTTAACGGCGCAGGAAAGTGTCCGGCATGTAAGGGAAAAGGAGTGATCGTATCGGATATGGCATTTATGGATGACATCGAGACGACCTGTGATGTGTGTAAAGGACTTCGGTATTCAAAAGAAGTTTTGCAATACGAAGTAGATGGAAAGAATATTGCGGAAGTGATGGATCTGACTGTTGCACAGGCAGGGGAATTCTTCAGGGGAACAAAGATCAGCGAAGCGCTGGAGCCTCTGGAAAAAGTAGGACTTTCTTATCTGCACCTGAATCAGGCACTTTCTACTTTATCCGGCGGAGAGTTGCAGCGAATGAAGTTTGCTTCCTATCTCGGAAGTAAAGACCGTATTTTCATTCTTGATGAGCCGACAAACGGATTGCATATCAAGAATGTCCGGAGTCTGTTAAAGCTTCTGAACCAGATGGTGGATGAAGGAAATTCCATTTTTGTTATCGAACATAACATAGAATTTATCAAATCCGCTGATTATGTGGTAGAATTAGGACCAGAAGGAGGAGATGCCGGAGGAAGACTGCTGTTTGCCGGTACACCGTCTGAGATGAAAATGAGTGAAAAATCTGTTACGGCAGAATATTTATGATGATACCAGATTGCTCCATTTCCATTGCTACGCAATCCCCCTATTTATAATTATGAAAGATTTACAGAAACAGAAATATTTACCAAAAAGATAGAAGAAAAGGAGACGAACGTTATGAAACTAATGATTGCATCAGATATTCACGGATCCGCATATTATTGTCTGGAAATGCTGGATGCGATGAAAAAAGAATGTCCGGACAGACTGTTACTTCTGGGCGACATCCTGTATCATGGACCAAGAAATGATCTTCCGCTGGAATACGAACCCAAAAAGGTAATCAAAATGTTAAATGAAGTCAAAGAGAAATTATTCTGTGTACGCGGAAACTGTGACACAGAGGTAGACCAGATGGTACTGGATTTTCCAATCATGGCAGATTATGCAGTGATCCCGTGTGGCAACAGGATCATTTACGCCACCCACGGACACCATCATAACGTCATGACCCCAATCCCAATGCAGCCAGGCGATATTCTCCTACACGGTCACACCCACGTACCGGCCTGGGAACCATTCGGAAACGAGAACCTCTACTTAAATCCAGGTTCCGTTTCCATCCCAAAAGAAAACAGCGCCCACAGCTACATGATCCTGGAAGACGGTCTCGCCAAATGGAAAAACCTATACGGCGAAGTTTACCACGAACTTATGCTGTAGAAAAATCTACAATATTAAGAAAAAGTAGAACCGAAAAACTATCACAAATGGAAACATACAATACCTGAAAAAGTGAAAAACTTTTATCTTGGCGAAAATATTGAACAAAATAAAACCCCATAAATTGTCGACATTCGCCAATGTACATCCGACAATTTATGTAATAAAATGAAACTAAGAAAAGCAAAGGAGAACCTAACAATATGAGAGCTTACGAAAGATTTTTAAACTACGTTCCGGTATGGACAACCAGTGATGAGACAAGCGATACTGTCCCGTCAGCAGACAGAGAGCTGGTACTGGCAAGAATGCTTGTAGAAGAGATGAAAGGTCTTGGAATTGCAGATGCAAGAGTGGACGACAAGGGATATGTATATGGACACATCCCTGCAACTCCTGGATGCGAAGACAAGCCGTCGCTTGGTCTGGTTGCGCATATGGACACTGTGGCAGATGCATCAGGGGAAAATATAAAGCCACAGATCATTGAGAATTATGACGGGAAGGACGTTGTCCTGAAAGGTTCCGGAGATATTCTGAAAGTAGATGAGTTCCCGTACCTTGCAGAATTAAAGGGCAGAACTCTGATCACAACTGACGGAACCACACTTCTTGGGGCAGATGACAAGGCGGGAATCGCAGAGATTCTTACCGTGGCAGAAGAGATCATCAAAGAAGGACTTCCGCATGGAAAGATCTGCATCGGATTTACACCGGATGAAGAGATTGCAAGAGGAGCAAAGCATTTTGATGTGGAAGGTTTTGGTGCTGACTATGCTTACACTTTGGACGGTGATGAGGAAGGCGAGATTCAGTTCGAGAATTTCAATGCATCGACTGCATTTATCACCATTCACGGTGTCAGCGTACATACGGGATCAGCAAAAGACGTGATGGTTAATTCACAGACCATTGCAACCGAGATCCACCAGATGCTTCCGGTAAATGAAAGACCGGAGACAACCGAAGGATATGAAGGATTCTATCATCTGGTCAGCGTGCAGGGAAATGTGACAACGACTAAGATGAAATACTTTATCCGTGATTTTGATCGCAGATCTTTTGACGCAAGAGCACAGAAACTTCGTGATATCGCAGAAGAGATGAATAAAAAGTACGGCGAAGGAAAAGTGGAAGTTGAGATTGTAGAATCTTATTACAACATGCGCGAAAAGATTGAACCGTGCATGCAGCTGATCGATTACGCAAAAGCAGCGATTGAGCATGCAGGTATTACACCAATCGTGTCACCGGTCCGTGGGGGAACAGACGGTGCAAGACTCAGCTTCAAAGGACTTCCGTGTCCGAATCTTGGAACGGGCGGACATGCATTCCATGGCGTATTTGAGCATATCACGGTAGAAGGAATGGATAAAGCAGTCCTTATTGTAAAAGACATCATTAGACAGTTTGCAGAATAAAGGGGAATTTAGTAGAATTAAAGGAAATGTATTGACTGGATTCCGGCAGAATACCGTTTTGTGAAAAATCAGAAGATCGCATACTTTTTTGGAGGATGGTGTTTTTTGTGACACTGATCTGTTGTATAATGGGAATGTATAACAAAAATCCATTTACCTTTGCAATGAATGTGATCACACCGGTAGTGCTGACTGCACTTGGAATTATCATGCTGAAGCTTGCCGAGTGTGAACGTGCAAAAGAATCTGGAAAATAAAGGGGCTGAAATGCCAGGAGGAACATTATGGAGAACCAGACAATTAAAGAACTCACATCATTTATAAAGAACTCGCCGACTGCTTTTCATGCAGTAAAATCAATCCGGGATATTCTTACAAAAGAAGGATTTCAGGAGCTGAAAGAATCGGAAAAATGGAAAATAGAAAAAGGCGGAAAATATTATGTGACCCGCAACCATTCCAGCATTCTTGCATTTAAAGTCGGAAACCAACTGGATGAGTACAGCTTTCATGTAACTGCGTCCCACAGTGACTCACCGACCTTTAAGATCAAAGAGAATGCAGAGATTGAGGTGAAGAAAAAATACACGGTTCTGAATACAGAAGGCTATGGCGGAATGATCTGCTCTACCTGGTTTGACCGTCCGTTATCGGTAGCAGGGCGCGTAATTGTAAAGACGGACAGTGGAATGGAGACCAGACTGGTCAAGGTAGAAAGAGATCTTCTGATGATTCCAAGTCTTGCAATCCATATGGACCGCGCAGTCAATGAAGGCCGTGCGATCAACAAACAGGTAGACATGCTTCCGGTTTTTGCTGGATCGGCAAAAGAACCGGGTGAGATGAAAAAACTGATCGCAGAAGAGATTGGCGTAGAAGAAGAGAAGATTTATGGTATGGATCTGTTCCTGTATAACCGGATGGAGCCATCTGTATGGGGAAGAGAGAATGAATTCTTATCCTGTCCACAGCTGGATGATCTGCAGTGTGCGTTTGCGTCGCTGAATGGTTTCCTTGCAGGAGAAAATGCAAAGAATATCAATGTTTTTGCCTGCTTTGACAATGAAGAGGTTGGATCAGGAACCAAGCAGGGAGCAGCATCGACACTGTTGTCGGATGTGCTTTGGCGGATCAACAAGGCACTGGGAAAGGATGAGGAAGATTTCTATCGTGCAGTTGCCGGAAGTTTTATGCTGAGCTGTGATAATGCACATGCAGTACACCCGAATTATCAGCAGAAGACGGATGTAAATAACTGTAACTATATGAACGAAGGAATCGTGATCAAATCTCATGCCGGTCAGAAATATACCAGTGATGCAGTAAGTATTGCGATTTTCAAGGCAATCTGTGAAAAGGCAGGTGTACCGGTGCAGTTTTTTGCCAACCGTTCGGATGCGGCAGGTGGAAGTACACTGGGAAATATTGCAATGGCGCAGGTATCCATGAATACCGTGGATATCGGACTTCCGCAGCTCGCAATGCATTCGGCTTATGAGACTTCCGGTGTAAAGGATACCGGTTATCTGATCGAGGCATCCAAAGAATTTTACAGCTGTCATATCAAGGCAGCAGGCGATGGTTTGTTTGAAATTGCATAAAGAAGTATTTGCAGGGAGTTCCGGAAGAACTCTCTGCAAGTTTTTCCGAATCTGGAAGAAGGCATATTTCGAGGAACGATAGAAAAATAAAATTCAGAGTGCATTCTAATTTTTTTATAGACAGGAAAGAAACTGTCCTGTTATAATAATTATGGTGTCAGATCACCGAAATGGCAGAGAATGAGTAACAAGGTTGGGTAAAAGGAATGGCAGAATTAATATATCGAACACTAAGAGAAAATATTGCAGATATTATCCGGAAGAGGATCATTTACCAGGAGCTGGAGCCGGGACAGAAGATTGTGGAACAGGATCTGGCAAAGGAATTTAAGACAAGCAGGGCTCCGATTCGTGAGGCACTTAGACAGCTGGAAAATGAAGGACTTATAGAATATGTAAGAAATGCAGGATGCTCTGTAAAAGAAATTACACTGGAAGAATCATTTGAAATTTACCTTATGCGGGCGAATTACGAAACCATGGCAGTGAAGCTGATGGGAGGAAACGTTCCAGAGGATACCATTTGCCGGATGGAAGAAGTGCTGGAAAAAATGAAAAAACTGGATGAAGAGCAGTTTGACCAGGTTTTTGTCTATGATAACCAGATGCATGGACTGCTTGTAGAGATGACTGGTATGACAAGGCTCTATAAAGCATGGAAAGAGCTGAATTATGGAAATATTGTTACGGGCTTCAGCCTGAGCACGGATAAAAAGCGTGTGTTAGAAAGACAGTATCCGATTCATAAAGAACTGGTGGATGCCTGCAGGGAAAAGAACAAGGAGAAAATCTGTCACGTTCTTTCCGAACATTACATGAGAACGATCCGAAGGCTTTTGAAAGAGCAGGGATTGTCGGAAGAGGATTCCGGATTTTCATTTGATTTTCTTGTCTAGGATACAGAGAGAGGTTACAGTCTTTAGATAGTAGTAAATGGATAAATATTAATAATGAAGAGATGTGGATAGTAATATTCCACATCTTTTTTTGCTGTGTTTTGTTGAATTATAACAAAAAAAGAGTGTAAGACATGAGCTGTATTGAAAAAGTGGTGAAGTTATGCTATATTACTTATAAAGGATGACGATTGTCGACAGTCGCCAAAACAGAAAGGAAATAAAAAGTAATGGGAAAAGCACAGACTAATGAAAAACATCCAAAAGGCTTTTATGCCTGTTGTATCACATTTATGTTTGAACGCCTGGCATTTTACGGAGCAAAGCCAATCTTGCTTCTATTCCTGATCACTGCAACTTTACAGGGTGGTCTTGGTATTGAGCGAACAGATGCGGCAGTCATGGCAGCGAATCTGACAGCGTACACCTATATGGCACCGCTGATCGGAGGAATTATCTCTGACAGATGGCTGGGAGCGAGATATGCGATCTCTCTGGGATATATTATCATGGCAATCGGATATCTGGTAGGCTGGAAGGCAACAGGTCCGGGAATGGTCAATCTGATGATCATTCTTGTATCGATTGGAACCGGTCTTTTCAAAGGAAACTTAAACGCTCTGATCGGAAGACAATATCAGAACAAAGAGCTTCTGGATGCTGCATTTTCCATTCAGTATTCTTATGTAAATGTTGGGGCTTTCGTAGGTTCACTGCTTACCGGATTTTTGTATCTCCACTTATTTAAAAAAGGCGATGTGCTTGGATTCCGTCAGTGCTTCTTTGTGGCATCGATCTGGTGCATCGTTGGTCTGGCATGGTTTGTGCTGAACTGGAAAAACCTTCAGGGACAGGGTGTGAAACCATTCAAGTATCTTACGGATGAGAATGGAAATGTGATCGGGTCTAACGAAAAGAAAGAAGATGGGAAGAACGACAAGCAGCCGCTTACAAAATTGGAAAGAAACCGTATGATAGCGATCATTCTTGTATCGGCACTCTCTGTTATCTTCTGGCTGTTCTACTATCAGCAGGATCTTGCGCTTGTCATTTATATGACCGATTATGTGAAGATGAGTATTGGCTCTTTTGACATTCCGCCGTCATGGGTTACTACTACATGGAACGGACTTTTGTGTGTCGTTCTTGGTGGTGTGATGGCAGCCATCTGGAAGAAACTTGCCGAGCGTCCGCAGGGCGATATGAATATGTTTAAGAAAGTAGCACTTGGCTTCCTTTTTGTAGGACTTGCGTTTGGAGTAATGGTTGTTTGTGAACTGGTTCGCGGAGTTGGCGTAGATGCTTCTGTAAAAGCAAGTGTTTTCTGGCCATTCCTGTTTGTAACGGTTATTACAATCGGAGAGATGTGTTTCTCACCGCTGCGTAATGCATTTGTAAGTAAGTATGCGCCGAAGAAATATCTCTCACTTTTGATGGGGGTTATCGCAATTTCTACATTTGGCGCAAACAAGTTAAGCCCGTTTGTACAGGCATTTATTGAAAAATTTGATGTGTTCCCTGTATTTGTTGGAATCACAGTCATTATGTTAGTATTTACAGCACTTATCTTCCTGGCTAACAAGAAGCTGAACAGCCTTGTTGAAGGGAAAGAAGAAGCTTAAATGATTCTGCCAAAAAGAGAAAAAAGAAGTCCGGTGATCGAAGGAAAGATCACCGGATTTTCTTTTAACCGAGCATTTCGATAAATGCCCCGAGTCTTGTATTGATCTGTGCCTGGTCACCAGAAGAATAGTCTGTATTGATCGCAATATACGGAAGTCCTTTTTCTTTGGTGACAAAGGTGCGGATCGCATCGGACTCAATGGCAAAGGTATGACATGCCTGCAGAAGGACCTCAACGACACCATCTACCTGATATTCATCAATCTGGGCATCAAGCGCCTCGAGACGTCCCGGGTTCGGACTCATGACCGAACAGTTTACACGAAGATATTTTTCGGCGATTGCAGTGATTGGATCCTTTGTCTCATCAATCGGATCTTTTTTCTCACGTGGACCGCAACAGTTCTCAAAGCCGACAACATCTGCTCCGAGTTCTTCAATCTGGCGTACAATTTTGTCGATCACGCCGGTGGTCGGACATCCGGTAATGAGAACTCTCGGACGGGATGGTTTGCCTTTATATTCCTTTTCATAAAGCTCTTTAAGCTCAGCGGTACGGTGTTCCAGGTATTTGATTTTTTCTTCCAGATCAACCGTGAATTCGTTCGAGGAAATAACCGTGTTGATCTCATAACCGGTAATCGGAGTCGGTTTTAAGCGTCCAATCTCAAAGAAGTCAAGGACGGCCTTGCGTTCCCGGTTGCGAAGATGGATTGCTTTGCGGATCTGCTCATCTGTGATCCTTATGTGATAGAAATCCTCCAGATCTTCTTTGACGCTGATTACCTCCTGTTTCCAGAATTCCAGCGCACCGCGGCCTATTTTTCCTGGCGGAAGCTGCATAATATGGCAGTGCTTAAGCTCGGACATCAGTTCATACATTTTCTTTTTTCCATCGCAGGTTGTCTCTGCGAGTACCATGTCCGAAAAATAGAAGAATGGACAGCGGTCAGCGAGGGCGGCACCGTAGCTTGCCTTGATCAGAGGACAAAGGTTCTGTGGCAGTCTGGTCTCTGCGATCGGGATATTGTCATCTCCGATCCCGCAAAGTACAACTGCAGCTGCGTCTGCAGCTTCAATCAGTTCCCATGGGGTGTAGGTACAGAAAACTCCGACAATTCTGCGCCCGGACTCCTTCAGCTCTTTCATTTTCAGAAAAGCATTCTTTCTTGCTTCCGGATAGGTTTCAAAATCTTCCGGTAATTTTAAATTGGTCATTTTCAGATCTCCTTTTTTATAAATGATAGTTTTATCATAAGTGTTTTTAAACGAGATGTATAATTGATATTTTTTATAAAGAAGGAAATTTAAAGATGTTTTCAATAGAAATTCTTAAGAATTCATGATGCCAGGAGGATAGCATTGTGATTGGATTCAAAATAAGGTATATTGAAAACAGGAACGTAAAGTAGAGCGAAAAGAAAAGGAGAACATTTATGGGGGCATTGATTCATATAGAAAATATGAAGAAAATCTACAATCCGGGTGAGAATGAAGTCCGTGCACTTGACGGGATCGATCTGGATATCGAAAAAGGAGACTTGGTTGCGATTGTGGGACATTCGGGCTCGGGAAAATCAACGCTGATGAATATGCTCGGCTGTCTGGATACACCGACTTCAGGCAAGTATGTTCTGGACGGGCAGGATGTGGCGAGTATGACAGATAATCAGCTTGCAGATGTGCGGAATAAAGAGATCGGTTTCATTTTCCAGGGATTCAACCTGATCAGTAATCTGGATGCAGTTGGAAACGTAGAGCTTCCGCTGGTATACCGCGGGGTGTCAAAAAATGAGAGAAAGCAACTTGCGATGGAAGCCCTGAAAAGTGTCGGTCTGGAAGACCGGATGAAGCATAAGCCGAATGAAATGTCCGGAGGACAGCAGCAGAGAGTTGCGGTGGCAAGAGCGGTTGCCGCAAAACCGCCGATCATTCTTGCCGATGAACCGACCGGCAATCTGGATACAAAATCAACACAGGAGATCATGGAAATCCTGAAAGAACTGCACAGGTCAGGCAGAACGGTTATTATCATCACACATGATGAAGAGATTGCCAGTCAGGCACACCGGGTGATCCGGATACTGGATGGCAGGATTGAAGAAGATTATTGTAACAGGTAATGCACAAAGTTAAAGTTCGTTTTGGATTTCAACTAATCTTTTAAAATCTTTTAAAATGCAACATTTTCGTTTACCTTTCCAGGTAAATGCGGTAAAATAAAAGAAAAAGGGATCTGGCATCAAAAGCCAGATAAGACAGGAGGGTTTTTGTATGAAGATGATTATGGCGATCCTGCATAAGAATGATGAACTGGAGACGATAGAGGAACTGAATATTGCCGGATACATGGTAACAAAGCTGGCTACAACCGGTGGATTTCTGAAGAAAAAGAGCACCACGATCATGGTTGTAGTGGATGATGAGAAGGTAGCAGAGGCACTGAAGATCATCAAGAAGAATTCTGGCGAAAGAAAGACGATCACTTATGCAAACCCGGCATTGATCTCAGGACAGAGCAGCATGAGCGCAGCACCGTCCGTTCCGATCAATGTGCAGGTAGGCGGAAGTACGATTTTTGTACTGAACGTGGAGCAGATGGAGAAATACTAAAGTTTATGGAAATTGTAATCTTGAGTTTTACAGATGCAGGCTGTCAGATGGCCTGTAAAGTCAGAGAGAATTTCATACAAAGCGGATACCGTGTCAAAGTGTATACTTTGACACGGTTTTGCAGATTATACGGATTTCGTGCTTTTCCGGAAGATAAGAAAAGCTGGATAGGCAGCCTCTGGGGAGAGAAGGCTTTGTTTTTTATCGGGGCGGCAGGAATCGCAGTGCGGATGATCGCCCCTCATGTGAAAGACAAATTTACCGATTCGCCGGTTCTGGTGATGGATGAAAAAGGAAGCTATGTGATTCCGCTCCTGTCGGGACATGTGGGCGGAGCTGTAGAGCTTGCAAAGGAAATCGCGGAGAAAATAAATGCACAGGCAGTACTTACTACAGCAACGGATGTGGAACAAAAGTTTGCAGTAGATGTATTTGCAAAAAGCAATGGTCTGGTACTGACAGACCGGAAAAAGGCAAAGGAGATCTCAGCTGTGGTTCTGGATGGGAATAAGATTGGACTTTACAGTGTATTTCCAGTAGAAGGAAAGTTTCCGGAGGAATTAAAGCTATGTGAAACAGAAGAGTTTCTCAGAAACTATCCATATGGAATCCGGATTGCAGGAAGAAGTGGCGAAAGGCGGGAAGAAGAGACGATTCTGGATCTTCCGCCGAAGAACCTGGTGCTGGGAATCGGATGTCGCAAAGGGATTTCCGAAGAAGAAATCCAAAGCGCGGTCAATGAGGCAAAAAAGATCCTTGGATTTACAGAAAAGGAAGTCATTGAGATCGACAGTATTGATCTGAAAAAAGAAGAAGAGGGATTACTTTCTTATGCGGCAAAGTGGAAGCTTCCATTTTACACGTTTTCAGCAGAAGAGTTGGGAAAGGTTAAATGTGTCAGCTCCCATTCGGAGTTTGTCCGGAAGGTTACGGGTGTGGACAATGTCTGTGAGCGGGCGGCGATCCTTGCAGCCGGAGAGGATGGCAGGCTTCTGATGCCGAAGCAGTGCATGAACCGGGTGACAATAGCAGTGGCAGAAAAGAAGGTAAAGATCAGAATATGAAGCGGATTTTAATATTTTCAGGGACAACAGAGGGAAGGCGGATTACGGAATTTCTGGATGGAAGAAATGTAAAAGTTTATGTCAGTGCCGCAACCGAATATGGAAAAGAATGTACCGGAGAGCATGAGAATGCGGAAGTCTTTTTTGGACGTATGGATCAGAAGCAGATGGCAGAGATGATAAAGGAAAAGCAGATCAATCTGGTGATCGATGCAACCCATCCATTTGCACAGCTTGTGACTGGGGAGATAAGGAGAGCCTGCGAAATCTCCGGTGTGCAGTATCTGCGTTGCCTGCGGGAGAAGATGGAAGCAGTGCCGGATGAAGCGGATCGGGTGATCTGGGCGCAGTCGGTTGAAGATGCGGTGGAATATCTGCAAAATACAGAAGGAAAGATCCTGATTACCACCGGAAGCAAGGAACTGATAAAATATACAAAGCTTACGGAGTATAAAGAGCGCTGCTTTGCGCGAGTCCTCTCTACGGAGCAGGCGGTTATGGAGTCGGTCGCGCTTGGCTTTGAAGGAAAGCATCTCATTGCAATGCAGGGACCATTTTCAAAGGAGATGAACGTGGCTACGATCCATCAGACAGGCGCGAAATATTTTGTGACCAAAGAATCGGGAAAAGCCGGAGGCTTTGGAGAAAAGGTACAGGCGGCAAAGGAAACAGGGGCAGTTCTTGTTGCGGTAGGAAGACCAAAAGAAACAGGGAGAACATTTTCAGAAGTCTGTAAATGGCTGGAAAAGAATCTGTAATAAAAGTTCAGAAAATAGTTATGGAGAGATAAAGTCAGAGATCAGAAAGGCAGATGGGGAAGATGAATCTGACAGATTTGCATTATGTAGTTGAAATCGATAAGAGTGGATCAATCTCAAAGGCGGCGAAGGAACTTTATGTGGCGCAGCCAAATCTTAGTAAAGCGATCAAGCATCTGGAGCGGGAATTTGGAATTTCTATCTTTGAGCGGTCGTCAAAGGGAGTTAAGGCGACAAGAGAAGGACAGAAATTTCTGGAGTATGCCAAAAGGATCATTTACGAAATAGAGGAAATGAAAAGGGACTGCAGTGATCTGGGGAAAGAAAATCTCTCATTTAAGATTACTGTTCCGAGGGCAAGTTACATTACCAGTGCATTTGCAGAGTTTATCGGAATGCAGAGCAAGGAAACGGCGATCAAAGCAGAATTTCAGGAAAACAGTTCTATGCATGCCATTGAAAATGTGTTGCAGAACGGGTATTCCATGGGAATCATCCGGTATCTGTGCGAGAATGAACCTTATTTTCAGTCGCTTCTTGATCTGAAAGGGCTGGATGCAGAACTTCTGGCAGAGCTTCCGTATGTGATCTTAACTTCTGCGGATGGAGATCTTGCAAAGAGGGAGTTAAAGACAAGAGAAGAACTGGAAGATGGTGTGGAAATCCTGCATGGGGACTGGAAACTTCCGACCGGAGAATACACCGAGCTGAGTGAGAATGGAGAGTCGCTTCATCCACATAATAAAATTTATATTTTTGAAAGGGGAAGCCAGTTTGATATTTTGCGGGAAGTAAAAAACAGTTATATGTGGGTATCGCCAGTACCGGAAAAATTAAGGAAAAACTACAATCTGGTGCAGAAGCATGCCGGATTTTCCAGACAGATGATCCGGGATGTGCTGATCTACAAAAAGGGTTATCAGAAAAAATTGTACGAAAGAGAATTTATTGGGCATTTAAAAGAAACAATCCGTGAAATGATGTAAATGAGAGCAGAATGATATATCGGACCAAGATATATCCATTCTGCTCTTTTTGTGTATTTGATGAGCTGGGTACACATTTATCCGTCTATTCATAAATACTAATACTTTTGATTCTTGTATTATTATATATTGGAAAATATATAGCTATCATATATGAAATGTATAAACGAAAACTATAGATATATGTTATAATGTCATAAAAATAATAGAATAATAAGAAGGAAATGTACAATATGACGAAGGAGGAAATGGAATGTTAGATGCATCTTATTATCAGAAAACGGATGAGATCATTGCCATGCATACAAGGGAGGAACGCTCATTGATACCGATCATTCAGGATATTCAGGAGGAATACCGTTATCTTCCACCGGAACTGCTTACCTATGTAGCAAAACAGATCGGGATTACAGAGGCAAAAGCGTACAGTGTGGCAAGCTTTTATGAGAATTTTTCATTTGAACCGAAAGGAAAGTATGTGATCAAGGTCTGTGACGGAACAGCCTGTCATGTGCGTAAATCCGTTCCTATCCTGGAAGCGCTGTATAAAGAGCTGGGGTTAAATGAGCACAAGCATACATCAGACGATATGCTTTTTACAGTAGAGACTGTATCCTGTCTTGGAGCCTGTGGACTTGCACCTGCGATCACAGTTAATGATGAAGTACATCCGAAGATGTCACCGGAGAAGGTAATCAAACTTCTTGAAGAACTGAGAGGTGAAGAAAATGAAAATTGAAAACAGAACGGAACTGAAGGAATATCGTATTGAATGTCAGAAAAAACAATCGGCTGACTGCAGAGTACTGGTTTGCGGGGGAACCGGATGTCTGGCAAGTGGATCAGGCAAGATTTATGAAAAGTTAAAAGAACTGACAAAAGATCATACAGGGGTAGAAGTAAAGATCGGGGAAGAAATCGCACATACAAAGGTTATGAAGAGTGGATGTCATGGCTTCTGCGAGATGGGACCTCTGGTAAGAATTGAGCCATATAATTATTTATATATTAAAGTAAAACTGGAAGACTGCGAAGAGATTTATAACGAAACAATCCTGGGTGGCAGACCGGTAGAGCGACTTCTCTACAAGATGGATGGAGTGACCTATCCGTCACAGGAAGAGATTCCGTTCTACGCAAAGCAGACCAGACTGGTACTGAAGAATTGCGGACATATCGACGCAGAGCATATTGGGGGTGCACTTGCAGTCGGTGCTTATGCCGGAATCGAAAAGGCACTCTTTGAGATGACACCGGAAGCAGTGATCCAGACAATCTATGATTCGAATCTGCGTGGACGTGGAGGTGCTGGATTCCGCACCGGCAGAAAGTGGCAGCAGGTTGCTTCCCAGAAAGAAAAGATCCGCTATGTGGTCTGCAATGGTGATGAAGGTGATCCGGGTGCATTTATGGATCGAAGTATCATGGAAGGTGATCCGCACCGTATGATCGAGGGCATGATGATCGCAGCATATGCAGTACAGGCACAGGAAGGCTATATCTATGTACGTGCAGAATATCCGCTTGCGATTGAAAGACTGAAGACAGCGATCAGCCAGGCAGAGGCAATCGGACTTTTAGGAGACAACATTCTTGGAACCAATTTCAGTTTCCATTTACATATCAACCGTGGTGCAGGTGCATTCGTCTGTGGAGAAGGCAGCGCACTGACGGCATCCATTGAAGGAAAACGTGGAATGCCGAGAGTAAAACCGCCACGTACAGTAGAGCAGGGATTATGGGCAAGACCAACTGTTCTTAATAACGTAGAAACCTATGCCAATGTTCCGATGATCGTAACAAATGGTGCAGACTGGTTCAAAGGAATCGGTACACCAGAAAGTCCCGGAACGAAAGCATTTGCACTGACCGGTAATGTAAGAAATACAGGACTGATCGAAGTACCAATGGGAATTACATTGCGCGAAGTTATTTATGACATCGGCGGTGGAATCCAGAATGACAAGAAATTCAAAGCAGTACAGATCGGTGGTCCGTCCGGTGGATGTCTGACCGAGGATCAGCTGGACAGTAAGATGGACTTTGATTCACTGGCGAAGATCGGGGCAATGATCGGTTCGGGCGGTCTGGTTATCATGGACGAGGATACCTGTATGGTAGAGGTTGCCAGATTCTTCATGAGTTTTACACAGAGAGAAAGCTGTGGAAAATGTGTTCCTTGCCGTGAAGGTACAAAGAGAATGCTTGAAATCCTGGAGCGTATTGTAGCAGGAAACGGAAAACCGTCCGATATGGACGAGCTTCGTGAACTGGCAGATATGATTGAGAGTACGGCGCTTTGCGGACTTGGAAAGAGCGCACCGAAACCGGTTATCAGTACCATGAATGCATTTGAAGAGGAATATCTGGAACATATCAACGAGAAACGCTGCCGGACAGGTGTCTGTTCAAATCTGCGTAAATTCCAGATCGATCCGGAGATATGCAAGGGTTGCTCGAAGTGTGCAAGAAACTGTCCGGCAGGTGCAATTGAAGGCGTGCTGAAATCTCCTTATCATATCAATCAGGAGAAATGTATCAAGTGCGGAGCCTGCATGGAACAGTGTCCGTTTAAAGCAATTCATATCGAGAAATAGGAGGAATGAGTCATGGGATATATGACAATAGATGGAAGGAAGGTAGAGTTTACAGATGAGCCGAATGTACTTTCTGTCATCCGTAATGCAGATATAGATATACCGACACTCTGCTACCATTCAGAACTGTCTGTGTATGGAGCCTGTCGTTTGTGTACCGTAGAAGATGAGAGAGGAAAGACGTTTGCATCCTGTTCAGAACCGCCAAGAGATGGGATGGTCATTTACACGAATACTCCGCGTCTTATGAAATATCGTAAGATGATTCTGGAGCTTTTACTTGCTGCACATTGCAGAGACTGTACAACCTGTATCAAGAGTGGAGAATGTCAGCTTCAGGCGCTGGCACACCGTATGGGCGTCACAACCGTCCGATTTGAAAATACAAAAGAACAGTATCCACTGGATTTCAGTTCACCGTCAATCGTGCGTGACCCGAATAAATGTATTCTCTGTGGTGACTGTGTCCGTATGTGCGACAATGTACAGTCTGTTAATGCGATTGATTTTGCATACCGGGGAACAAAGGCTCTGGTAACACCGGCATTTAACAAAAAGATTGCAGAGACAGACTGCGTAAACTGTGGACAGTGCAGGGTTGTCTGTCCTACAGGTGCGATCAGTATCAATACCAATATCGAAGTGATCTGGGATTTTCTTGCAGATAAGAATACAAAGGTGATCGCACAGATCGCACCGGCAGTCCGGGTCGCAGTCGGCGATCAGTTCGGCCTTCCAAGAGGGGAAAATGTGATGGGAAAACTCGTCAATGTGTTGCACCGCCTTGGATTTGATGAAGTTTATGATACTTCTTATGGTGCAGACCTTACGGTGATCGAGGAATCTGAAGAGCTTCTTGAACGACTTGCATCCGGAGAAAATCTCCCATTATTTACATCCTGCTGTCCGGCATGGGTAAAATTCTGTGAGAACCGTTATCCGGATCTGGCAAAAAATCTGTCAACCTGCCGTTCACCGCAGCAGATGTTTGGTGCTGTGATCCGTGAATACTATAAGGATCCGGAAAAGAATGGTGGAAAGAGAATCGTTTCTGTATCGATCATGCCGTGTACTGCAAAGAAAGAAGAGATTTTAAGACCGGAATCTTCCACGAATGGAAAACAGGATATTGATTATGTACTGACTACAACAGAGCTGATTACAATGATCCGGAAATCCGGTATCCGCTTTGAAAATCTGGAGATCGAAGCATCCGATATGCCGTTTGGTATCGGATCTGGTGCAGGTGTGATCTTCGGAGTAACCGGTGGTGTGACAGAAGCCGTACTCAGGCGCCTTCGTGAAGGACATAACCGTGTGGAAATGGATAAGATCAAATTCAGTGGAGTTCGTGGAGAAGAAGGACTGAAAGAAGTAGAGTTTGATTACAACGGACGTACTATCCATGCAGCTGTTGTCAGTGGACTTGGAAATGCAGATGCGCTGATGAAGAAGATCCAGAAGGGCGAGGTACATTACGACTTTGTTGAGGTTATGGCATGCAGGCGCGGATGTATCATGGGTGGCGGACAGCCAGTCCCGGCAGGTCCGAGAAGCAGGATAGCCAGAAGCAAAGGCCTGTATGATACCGATATCAATACGCAGATTAAGAAGTCGAATGAGAATCCGCTGATCCTGTCATTATATGATGAACTTCTGAAAGGAAAGACCCACGAATTACTTCATCGTAATTTTGAGGCAGCGAAAAAATAAAATTGTACGAAAAAGAGTATAAGACAATGCAGTCGTCGATCTGGCGGCTGCACTGTCTTATTTCAGAGTATTTCCATACATTCACTGGCACTTTTTTCTCATTTCGATCCCCTTCGCTTTCTATATATAAATGAAGTAGGTCATGAAATTATGATAAACATATAGTCATTAAGGTGTCGATTTTGAAACAAAAACTTCCGGGATTTTTAATGGAGAGTTTGGAAAAAATAGGGAAATAAACCAGGAAAGATGACTCTTGTCAAGAAGAAACATATCTGTTATAGTGAGTAAGAATAAATAAAGAAACTTTTTCAGTGCTAGGCAGAAGAATTTCTGGTCGGCTTAAAAGGGAATCAGGTGAAAGTCCTGAGCGATCCGGTCACTGTAAATGAGGAGCAAAGCGGCGGCAAGCCATTGCATAAAAATGTGAGAAGGTGCAGCTTTGTTAAGATCCATAAGCCAGGAGACCTGCTGAAAGAGAGTAAATTGCTTCCGATGAAAGCGCGTTTACATACACAAAGAAATGATATCTTGCTTCATACTGAGTATGAAAGCAAGATTTTTGTGCTGCCATATATACGGAAAAGAGTTCCGGTGGCAGAGGATGTAGGTGAAGTCTGCTTTCAGGAAAAAGGGAGCAGATTTTTTTTGCATACGATGAGCCAAGTGCAGATTTATGCTTGCACGAGGAACTGAATTTGGCGAATGTACATCATCGAGCTGTCAAGCGACAAAAGATCAGGACATCAGGAGGAAGAGTTGGATTATGAAGAGGAATTCAAAACAGTTTCTTGCACTTTTCATGGCAGTTGCAATGTCGGTTACACCGGTTTCTTATGCTTACGCTGAGGACAGTGCAGTGGCAGGAGTAGAAAATACAGAATCAGGTCAGCAGACCGTAGAAGTAACAGATGGAAAAATCGGTGCGGCAGACGCAGCAGGTCAGCCGGCTGAAGAAGTGACTGGACAGGAAGAAGAAACGACTGCCGGACAGGGAACGGACGAGAATCAGAAGAGTCAGGAAGAGCCGAAAGCAGAAGAAAATGCGGCAACAGGGAATGTAACTGAGGCAGAGAAAAAAGAAGCGGGCGAAGACGGAAAGAGCGAAGAGAAGGCTGCAGAGGAGCAGAAGGTTAAGTCGGAAGAAACGGCGGAAAATGCCGGGGAAGTGAAGACGCAGGAAGCGAAAAATGTTACCAGTGATTTTGAAATGTTTAAGGTTGGATCGTCTTCTGTTGTAAAAGAAAATGATCACCTGAAAGTTTCGATAGAAACAGAGAGTAAAACTTACAATAAAATTTATATTGGAAGTAAAGCTGATATAGTTGAACGGAAAGAAGAAAAGGCGATAGTTGGAACGGGAACAAGCAAAGGGTATATATTTACGTTTGAACTTTCATTGTCAGCAGATGGAACGGATGTTGCCTTTGTACCACATAGCCAAGAGAACGGTTGGGAGAGTAGGAAAGCAGACGGAGATTACACGCTTCATATCTCATCGTCAGCAGAAAATAAAAAAGACGACACAGAAAATCCTGAACAGGGAGGCAATTCAGGAGAGAGCAAACCGGGTACCGGAAGTGGCGAAAACCAGAAACCGGAAAATGAGGACAAGAACGTACTGGATACTGGAAAGTATGTAGTAGATGTTGATGCAGCTTCAGCTAGTGGAATGTTTCGTGTAGTAAATTGCGTGCTGACATCTGTTGGTGGCAAGATGCAGGCAGATATTACACTTAGTGGAACGGGATACGATAAGTTATATATGGGAAGTAAGGAAGCTGCGGCAAGTGCTTCGGAAGATCAACTGATTGGGTATTCTGTAAATGCAGAAGGAAAATATGTATTTACAGTGCCAGTAGAAAGTATGGATACCGGAGTCCAGATTGCAGCACATGGATTCAATAGTGGTAACTGGTATGATCGTACATTAATATTCAAGACAGAAGGAATGACCAAATATGTTCAGGTAAGTGATGGCTCTTATAAAGCAAACGTAACTTCAAGTTCATCCATGTTTAAAGTTACGGATTGCATCTTAACATCAAAAAATGGGGAGATGACTGCAAAAATTACACTCAGTGGTACAGGATATGATTATCTGTATGTAGGAACAAGTGCAGAAGCAGCACTTGCAGATAAGTCCAAGTGGATTCCTTATGTTGTGGACAAAAATGGTATGTATACCTATACGATTCCGGTTTCTTTATTAGACACAGGAATTTCAGTGGCAGCATTTTCTCATAAAAAGCAAGTATGGTATGACCGTACCTTGACATTCGCCTCAGCAGGCATGAAGAATCTGAACAATAGCAATTCCACAAATGGAACTACTGGAAATAATGGCAACATCAACCAGGGAAATAACACCAGCCAGAACACCAACTTTGGAACCGGCACTACTTCCGGAGGCACAGGCACAAACCAGACCCCGGACAAAGAATCCAAATACGAGGCAGATTTAAATGGTGGAACTGCCCGTGTAAACAGTACAACAACACTTGCAGACGGTGTCTATACACCGGATAAATTTTCCTGGTCAGGTGGAACCGGAAAGGTCAGCATCAGTTGTACCAAGATTACCGTGACAGGCGGTCAGGTATATGCTACCATTGTATTTAGCAGTGGTTCTTATGGCTATGTAAAGGCGAATGGAAATACCTATTATCCGACAGCAACCGGAAGTACGTCTACATTTGTCATTCCGGTAGAACTGAACAAGAACAATACGATCATCGGTATGACAACCAAGATGTCAACAGCGCATGAAATCAGCTATTCGATTTTCATTTACCTAAGTGCTGCAGCAAAAGCAGACGGAACTACAGTAAGTGGGGAGACCAATTTAAGTGCAGATACACTGGATGAGAAAGCGCCGGAAATCATGGGACTTTCTTATCAGTCTGAGACAAAGGTAGAGCATGCAGAGTACTTCAAGATCTATCATTATGATCAGGGAATCACTCTTTTAGAAATCGATCAGAGAAAAGATGAGGATACAAAAGAGACTAAGACAAAGGATACAAAAGAAGATACAGATTCCGGACTGACACCGGCACAGGAAGAACAGCTTGCGCTTTACAAAGCAAAGATCGTCCGGTATCTGATCGTCCCGGAAGACGCAGAAATTCCGGCAGGTCTGGATAAAGAAATGATCGTGATCCAGAAGCCAAAGAAGTCTGCATATGTAGGTTCAGAGGAAGTACTGGAAATCCTGGATAAGCTGAATGCAACAGACCAGATTACATCAGTAGGGGTAAAACAGAAGAACTGTAAGGTAGAAGGCATTGCAAAAGCAATGAAAGCTAAGAAGATCATTTATGCAGGAACCTATAAGAAACCGGAAAATAAAAAACTGATGAAGAGTAAGTGTGATCTTGCAATCCTTTCCAATAAAATTCTTCCGGATGAAAAGAATGAGAAGAAAATGTCGGTAGAAGATCAGCAGAAGAGATACGAAGAGCTGGCAGAAAAATTTGTTCTTCTGGATGTTCCGATGATCGTTGACCGGTCAGCAGATGAGGAAAAGGATGATGCAAAAGCAGAGTGGAGCAAGGTTTACGAGGCAATTTTCGCGCAGACAGACAGTACAGATTCTTCTGCAAAAAACTAGGTAGATTCTTTTTTGGATACAGAGGTAGAAAATGAAAAAGAGAACGATGCGTCTGGGGTGCATTCTTTTGAGTACAGTGCTGCTTGGGACGGCAGCACTGACCGGATGCGGGCAGACGAAAAAGAATACAACAGATACAAAAAAAACAGAAAGCAGCAGTACGAAAGAAAGTGCCAAAGAAAAAAAAGGTCCGGAGATTGACGGACTCACTTATGAATCCGCGATGGATCTGGAATATGCCGAAGGTTTTCAGGTATATTACTACAAAGACGGCTATAAGATGATCGATATCAAAGACGATGCAAAATTTCTGGTCGTCCCGGAAAATCAGGATGTGCCGGATGGAGCCGAGGAGGATTACGTGATCCTTCAGCAGCCGCTGGATCATATTTATCTTGCGGCGACATCTGCAATGGCACTTTTTAATGCGATCGATTCTCTGGATAATATCACAATGACAGGTACCCAGGCTTCCGGATGGTATATTGAAAATGCAGTCAAAGCGATGGATGACGGGAAAATAAAATTTGCAGGGAAATACAGTGAACCGGATTATGAGATGCTGGTGGACGAAGACTGTGATCTTGCCATCGAATCGACCATGATCCTTCACACACCGAAGGTACAGGAGATGATCGAATCTCTGGATATCCCGGTGATGATCGACCGGTCCAGCTATGAATCGCATCCTCTAGGAAGAACTGAATGGATCAAACTTTATGCAGCAATGCTGAATAAAGAAGATGCAGCGGATGCATTTTTTGAAAAGCAGGTGGAAAATGTCGATGCGCTCAAAGATTTTAAGAATACCGAGAAGACAGTTGCATTTTTCTATGTAAGCAGTGACGGAACGGTGGTAGTAAGAAGAAGTGATGATTATATTCCGAAAATGATCGAACTTTCCGGTGGAAGATATGTATTCGATGATCTGACTGGCGATGACAGTAATACTTCAGCAGTAAAACTTACAATGGAAGAATTTTACGCACAGGCGGCGGATGCAGATTATCTGATTTATAATTCAAGTATCGATAATCCAATCAACAGTGTAAAAGATCTGGAAGAAAAAGATGCACTTTTTTCTGATTTCAAAGCAGTCAAAGAAGGAAATGTATGGTGTACCGGTAAATATCTGTATCAGGCAACCGATATCGTCGGGGAACTGATCACGGATATGAATCTGATGCTGACAGGCGGCGATGAAAGCAAGATGACATTTTTATACCATGTAAAATAGAAAACGGAGAAGAAAATGGGACAGGCAGGAATGAAAAATAACTGGAAAAGGAATACAAGATATATGGGAGTCTTTGCGGTGCTGGCAGCAGTTTTTTGCATGATCGTTGTGCTGAACATCAATACCGGAAATGTACAGATCTCGGTTCCTGAGATTTTACGGATCCTGTTTCTGAAAAAAGGAACACAGGTGCAGATGAATATTATCTGGAAAATCCGTCTTCCGCGTGTCCTGATGGCGGGGATTCTGGGAGGGGCACTTGCCCTTTCCGGATTTTTATTGCAGACATTTTTTTCCAACCCGATCGCAGGACCGTATGTACTGGGGATTTCTTCGGGTGCAAAGATGATGGTCGCTCTGGCGATGATCATCTTTTTAAAATATTACACTTTGGTATCATCTTATATACTGATCATTGCAGCATTTATCGGATCTATGCTTTCAATTGGATTTATCCTGCTTCTTGCAAGAAAAATCCGAAATATGGCAACTCTTCTGGTTGGCGGAATCATGATCGGTTATATCTGCTCGGCAGTAACTGATTTTGTAGTGACTTTTGCGGAGGATTCAGATATCGTGAATCTGCATGGCTGGTCACAGGGAAGCTTTTCCGGTATGAGCTGGAGCAATGTAAAGGTAGCAGCGCTTATGGTAGGAATCACACTGATCCTTACCTTTTTCCTGTCAAAGCCGATCGGAGCGTATCAGCTGGGAGAAATGTATGCGCAGAGTATGGGGGTCAATATCCGTGTGTTCCGGGTGCTTCTGATTCTGCTTTCCAGTGTATTTTCAGCATGTGTGACCGCATTTGCAGGGCCGATTTCATTCGTTGGAATCGCAGTTCCGTACTTGATCAAGCATCTTCTCGGGACGGCAAAACCGCTGGTTGTGATACCGGCAACATTCCTTGGCGGGGCGGTGTTCTGTATGGGATGTGATCTGATCGCGCGTATGGCATTTGCACCACTGGAGCTGAATATCAGTACTGTGACTTCGATCTTTGGTGCACCGATCGTAATTTTCATGATGATAAAAGGAAGAAAAGGGAAATAAATATGAGTGAGAGCTATTTTCAGATGAAAGATCTTTCTGTCGGATATCATGGAAATGTACTGATCCATGATATCTGTACAGAGATTAAAAAAGGTGAGATATTGACACTGATCGGACCAAACGGTTCCGGGAAATCTACGATTTTAAAAAGTATTACCAAACAGCTTACGCTCATTGGAGGTAAGGTGACGATCGGTGAAAAGAATCTGAAAGACTTATCTTACAAAGAGCTTGCAACGAAGATGGCAGTGGTGCTGACACAGCGGGCAAAGCCGGAGCTGATGACCTGCTATGAGGTCGTAGCAGCAGGGCGGTATCCTTATACAGGACGGCTCGGGATATTAACGCGAGAAGATGAGAAAAAGACACAGGAAGCACTAGAAATTGTCCATGCAACAGAATACGCAGAAAAAAGTTTTGAGGCGATCAGTGACGGGCAGAGACAGCGGATCCTTCTGGCAAGAGCGATCTGCCAGGAACCGGAGGTACTGATCCTGGATGAACCAACTTCTTTTCTGGATATCCGTTATAAGCTGGAGTTGCTTACTATTTTGAAAAATATGGCGAAAGAAAAGCAGATCACGGTCATTATGTCACTTCATGAGATCGATCTGGCGCAGAAAATCTCGGATAAGATCCTGTGCGTTAAAGGAGATACAATTTTCGGTTATGGAGAGCCGGAGGCGATTTTTAAAGAAGATTTTATCCAGAAACTTTATGAGATCGACAACGGGCATTTTGATCCTGTGTTCGGAAGTGTGGAGCTTGCAAAGGCGGAGGGAGAGGCAGAAGTATTTGTGATCTCTTCCGGAGGCAGTGGAATCCCTGTTTACCGGAATCTTCAGAAAGCAAAGATTCCATTTTCGGCAGGAATCCTGTATACTAATGATATTGACTATCATCTGGCAAAACATCTGGCGGTCAGCGTAATCGAAGAAGAGCCATTTGAACCGGTAAGCGACCGTGCATTTGAACGGGCAAAGCAGATGATCAGGCAGTGTAAAAAGGTGATAAATGCAGGAATTGTGATTGGGACAACCAACCGGAAGATGAAAGAACTGCTTGTATTTGCAGAAGAAATGGGAAAGCTGGAATCATATGAAAAATAGACTTTTGCACATTTACTGTGGAGATGGAAAAGGAAAGACGACGGCGGCAACGGGGCTTGCAGTTCGCGCAGCTGGAAGTGGTATGCGGGTTCTGTTTGCCCGTTTTTTAAAAAATGAATTTTCAGGAGAATTGAAGATCCTGGATCGGATCCCGGAAATCGAGGTACTTCATCTGGAAAAAAGCTATGGATTTTTTAAGACACTTTCCGAAAAGGAACAGGAAGAAGTCCGAGAGATGTATGGCAGGCTGTGGAATACGATCCTGTGGAAAATCAGTACAGGGGATTATGATATGCTTGTGATTGATGAATTTATGGCGGCATACCGGTATGGACTGATCCCGAATAAAGAGGCGGTGCAGTTCTTAAAAGACAGACCGGACAATCTGGAAGTGGTTCTGACCGGACGGGATCCGTCAGATGAGCTTCTGGAGCTGGCAGATTATATTTCGGAAGTAAAGATGGTACGGCATCCTTTTGAAAAAGGAATCCGGGCAAGGAAAGGCATCGAATACTAAGGAGACGAAATGGAAATGGACAAGATGCAGGTCGTGTGGAAAAATCAAAAAGAACTGCGGTGTGGATATACAACAGGAAGCTGTGCTGCGGCAGCAGCAAAGGCGGCAGCGGCAATGCTCTTTTCTGGGGAGGAAATCCGCCAGGTATCTCTTATGACGCCGAAAGGGATCGAACTGTATCTGGAAGTAGAAAAGATCCAAAGAGAAAATGAATCTGTCAGCTGTGCCATTCAGAAGGACAGCGGAGATGACCCGGATGTGACGAACGGGATCTTCGTTTACGCCAAGGTCACGAAAAAAAGGGAAAAAGGAATGACCTTAGATGGTGGGATCGGAGTAGGGCGGTTCACCCGGAAGGTGCTGGAGCAGGAAGCCGGGGAAGCGGCGATCAATAAGGTTCCGCGGCAGATGATCCGGGAAGCGGTGCAAAGCCAGATTGAGAAATATGACTGGGATGGTGGCGCGGACGTTCTGATCTATGTTCCGCAGGGCGTGGAGATCGCGAAGAAAACGTTTAATCCAAGACTTGGGATCGAAGGTGGGATTTCGGTACTCGGAACCTCAGGAATCGTAGAACCGATGAGTGAACAGGCACTGACGCAGACTATTTTCCTGGAAATGAAGATGCTTCGTGATGAAGGTCACCGGTATTGTTATCTGACACCGGGAAATTATGGAAATGATTTTTTAAGGCAGACACTTGGGTACGACCAGGAGCTTGCGGTGAAATGCAGCAATTATATCGGGGATGCGATTGATGACGGCGTGCGGCTGAAGATGGACGGACTGCTGCTTGTAGGACATATCGGAAAGCTGGTCAAGATCGCGGCAGGTGTAATGAATACCCATTCCAGACAGGCAGATGCAAGAATGGAAGTGCTTGCCGTCCATGCGGCAATGGCAGGGGCAGACCGTGAGACAGTCTGTGCTCTGATGAAGTGTTTTACGACGAAGGAAGCATTGGACATTCTGGAAGAAAGAGGACTTTTGGAAGAGACGATGCGGACCGTGATGGAGAAGATCGAGTATCATTTGGCGAAGCGTGCCGGCGAGAAGATGAGGGTCGGGGCGCTGATGTTTTCGGATGAGCTCGGGGTTCTTGGAAAGACATCTCTTGTGGACAAACTGAGAGAAAAGATCGGATAGGTAGAAAGGTATGACAAAAAATGGCAGGAAGATTTGACCTTGCGGGTGTAGGTCCGGGAGATCCGGAACTGATGACGATAAAGACAATTCGTGCAATTAAAGCGTGTCAGGTATTGGTACTTCCAATTGGCAGTCCGGAGTTAAAGAAACCGGAACTGGAAGAGGGGGAAGAAGAGACATTTGCAAAAGAATGTCTGGCATATCGGATTGCGTGTGAGGCAGAGCCGGAGACGAAAAAGAAGCTGCGGCTGTATCTTCCCATGCCAATGATCAAGGAAAAAAAGCTACTGAAAGAGATACACGATGCGGGTGCAAGAAAGGCGTCAGAGCTTCTGGAGAAAGGAAAGAATCTGGTTTTTCTGACGATTGGAGATCCGACCGTGTATTCGACAGGAATTTATATTTATAAAAGACTGAAAAAGATGGGATATCAGGGGGAGATCTTTTCCGGGATTCCGTCTTTTTGTGCTGCGGCAGCAAGGCTGGAGATCTCGCTTGTGGAGAACCGGCAGGAGCTGCATGTTCTTCCGGTGTCCTATGGAATTGAAGAAAAGTTGAAGCTTCCGGGGACGAAGGTTCTTATGAAGACCGGGAAAAAGATGGCGCAGGTCAAAGCTGTTCTGAAAGAGGAAGGACAGCAGGTGAAAATGGTCATGAACTGCGGAATGGATGGAGAAAAAATTTACAAATGCACAGAAGAAATACCGGAAGATGCGGGATATTTTTCGATTGTAATAGCAAAGGAGAAAGAAAAATGATTCATTTTGTTGGAGCAGGAAGCGGTGCTGTGGATCTGATCACAGTACGGGGTCAGAAGCTTTTGAAGGAAGCAGATATAGTGGTGTATGCCGGTTCACTGGTAAATCCGGAGCTTCTTAAGAATTGTCAGAAGGACTGTCAGATCTACAACAGTGCGAAGATGACGCTGGAAGAAGTGATGGAAGTGATGATTTCCGGAGAGAAGCAGGAGAAAAAAGTTGTCCGGCTACATACGGGTGATCCGTGTCTGTATGGTGCGATCAAAGAGCAGATGGATCTGCTGGAAAAGGAGAATATTTCTTATAAAGTGTGCCCGGGAGTCAGCTCCTTTTGCGGAGCGGCATCTGCACTGAATGCAGAATATACTCTTCCCGGGATTTCACAGTCTGTGGTGATCACACGGATGGCAGGAAGAACACCGGTTCCGGAAAAAGAATCCATTGAAAGTTTCGCTGCGCACCAGGCAACGATGGTAATCTTTTTAAGTACCGGGATGCTGGAAGAACTGTCGAAGCGTCTGATCGAAGGCGGTTATCAGCCGGAGACTCCGGCAGCGATCGTCTACAAGGCAACCTGGGAGGATGAAAAGGTGTGCAGATGTAAGGTGAAAGATCTTGCGGTGACAGCAAAGGAGAATGGAATTACAAAGACAGCACTGATCGTGGTTGGTGAGGTGCTTGGCGGAGAGTATGAACGGTCACTTTTATATCATCCGGAGTTTACAACAGAGTTCAGGCAGGGCAAAGGAAAAGAAGGTGTAGGAAATGTGTAAAATTGGAAAAGTCTATGTAATCGGTCTTGGACCGGGTGCTGAGAAAGAAATGACATACCAGGCGTCCACGGCACTGGAAAAAAGTGAGGTTATTATCGGGTATACCGTATATACGGGACTGATACGGGAAAGGTTTCCGGATAAAAAGTACCTTTCCACACCAATGCGGCAGGAAGTGATCCGCTGTGAGATGGCAATGGATGAGGCGATGAAAGGAAGTACGGTAGCTATGGTATGCAGTGGGGATGCCGGAATTTACGGAATGGCAGGTCTGCTCTATGAGATGGGACAGGGCTACCCGGAGGTGGAGCTGGAGGTCGTGCCGGGGATCACGGCGGCAAATGGTGGTGCGGCAGTTCTTGGTGCACCTCTGATGCATGATTTTGCAGTGATCAGTCTGAGTGATCTTCTGACACCGTGGGAGAAGATTGAAAAGAGGATCCGCGGAGCTGCGATGGCGGATTTTGTGATCTGTCTGTATAATCCGTCCAGCCGGAAACGGGCAGATTACCTGAAAAAGGCATGCGAGTATATCCTGGAGTACCAGAGCCCGGATACAGTCTGCGGTTATGTGCGGAACATCGGACGTGAAGGCGAAGATGCACATATTCTGACACTTTCTGAGCTGAAGGATACGGAGGTCGATATGTTTACAACCGTTTATATCGGCAACAGCCAGACGAGAAATGTGGATGGGAAAATGGTGACACCGAGAGGCTATCGATTGGAGGAATAACTGTGGAAAACCGAAAATGCCAGGTAAATCTTGCCGGGATCGGGATGGGAAGCAAAGGAACGCTTACGGAAGAGGTCAGAAAGATCATTGAGGAAAGTGATGTGCTGATCGGAGCTACGCGGATGCTGGAAGGATTCCGGGAAAAAAAGAAATGCTGCTATGCAGAGTATCTGCCGGAAAAAATCAGAGCAATCCTGGATGAGCAGGAGGAAAAGACCAGATGTACGGTGCTGTTTTCCGGGGATACCGGATTTTACAGCGGGGCAAAAAAGCTGGCGGATATTCTGAAAAAAGACGGATATGAAGTACAGATTTTTCCGGGGATTTCATCTGTAATCTATCTTGCGGCAAAGCTTGGAAAAAGCTGGGAGGATGCGAAGATTCTCAGCATGCATGGAAGAAGTCAGAATTTTATCCATGTAGTTGCAAACCATGAAAAGACATTTCTGATCCTTGGGAAAAGTGCGGGAAAAGAGATCTGCGAAAAACTGAAATATTACCATCTGGAACAAGTAACCGTTTCGGTTGGAAATCATTTGTCTTATCCGGATGAAGAGATTGTGATCAAAAAAGGAAACGAGCTTCAGGCAGAAGATTTTGGTGATCTTACCACTATTCTGATCGAGAATCCAAAGCCGGAAAAGAGAACAGGAATTCATCTTGCAGATGAGGAGCTGATCCGTGGAAGTGTTCCGATGACGAAGGAGGAAGTGCGGACAGTCAGCATTGCAAAATTGAAGCTTACAAAGAATGCAGTAATATATGATGTGGGGGCCGGAACCGGTTCAGTGTCTATAGAGGCTGCTCTTCAGGGAGAGAATCTCCGCGTTTATGCAATAGAGAAGAATCCGGAGGGTGCAGAACTGATCAGGAAGAATATGCAGAAATTCCGGGCAGACCAGATTCAGGTTATAGAAGGAGTTGCACCGGAAGCACTGGAAGCACTGGAAATGCCGACCCATGCTTTTATCGGAGGCAGTACAGGACAGTTAAAAGAAATTATTCAGTGCATAAAGAAAAAAAATCCGGACGTCCGTATCGTGATCAATGCAATTTCGCTGGAAACCGTGAAGGAAGCGATGGAGGCGATGGAGGAAGGACTGCTTGCAGATCCGGAAATCATACAACTGAATGTGGCAAAGTCAAAGAAACTTGGAAGATATCACATGATGACCGGGTTAAATCCGATTTATATTATTTCAGACGGAGGAGATACAGAATGAAAATTCCCGGAATTGTAATCGCGGCATCTGCCAGTGGGAGTGGAAAGACAGCGGTGACAATGGCAATGATGAAAGCATTTAAAAATGCCGGAAAGAAGGTACGCGCCTGCAAATGCGGACCGGATTATATTGATCCTATGTTTCACCGGGAGGTGCTGGGAATTGATTCCGAGAACCTGGATCTGTATTTTTGTGACCGGGAGCGCTTGAAAGAGCGGTTTATGCATCATGCGGAAGGTGCGGAGCTTGTGGTGACAGAAGGTGTGATGGGGTACTATGACGGGATCAGTCTGGATTCGGATGAGGCAAGTACTTATGACGTTGCGAGAACCCTGGGACTTCCGGTAATCCTGGTTGTTCCGGCAAGAGGTATGGCATCGACAATCCTGGCAGTATTGAAGGGAATGATTGAATACCGGAATGACAGTAATATCCGGGGAATCATTCTGAACCGGATTTCCCCGATGCTGTATCCGAAGATGAAGAAGATGATCGAAGAAGGATTGCAGACAATGGGATTCCAGGTTCAGGTGGTTGGTTATGTGCCGGAGGAGGATGCTTTTCATCTGGAGAGTCGGCATCTGGGACTGATGCTTCCGGAGGAAATAGGGAACCTGGGAAAACAGATTGACCGGGCAGCAGAGATTCTGACAGAGACACTTGATATGGAATCGGTGCTGAAAATTGCCTGGGAAGCAAAAGAAATGGAGTATCATCCGGTGAAGGCAAAACAGGAAGCAGCCGGACGAAAAGTGCGTATCGGCGTAGCGCGTGACTTGGCCTTTTGTTTCTATTACAAGGATAATATGGAGCTTTTAAAAGAGCTTGGATGTGAGATCATTCCGTTTAGTCCTTTGGAGGATACAAGGCTTCCGGAACATTTAGACGGACTTTTATTTGGTGGTGGATATCCGGAACTTTGTGCGAAACATCTGGCAGAAAACAGAGCTATGCGAAAAGATGTAAGAAAGCAGATTGAAAATGGAATTCCATGTATTGCGGAATGTGGAGGATTTCTATATTTGGCAGAAGAGCTGGAAGGGGAAGATGGAAAGCACTATCCGATGGTGGGGGTACTTCCGGGAAAAGGGATCAAAAAAGGGCGACTTACCAGATTCGGATACATTGAGCTGACTGCGGAAATGAACGGAGTGTATATGAAAAAGGGAGAGAAGATCCGGGCGCATGAGTTCCATTATTGGGATTCTACGGAAAACGGAGAGGATACACTTGCCGTAAAGCCGGATGGTGTGAGAAAATGGCAGGCTGTTCATATGAAGGGGAATCTGTTTGCGGGATTTCCGCATTTATACTTTTATTCCAACCCCAAAGTGGCCAAACGCTTTGTAGAAGCGTGTAGAACCTACAGAAGCAAGTAAAAAGCTGACAAAGACAAATCGAAAAGACAGGAGATTAGACTTACAGATGGAAGAGACCAGATGGAAAGAGAAAATAAAACCACTTGATGAAAATGCAATGGAAGAGGCGCGGGCGCACTGGATGACGGTAGGGAAGCCGCTGTTTAGTCTGGGAAGTCTGGAGGATGCGGTGATCCAGATTGCCGGGATTAAGGGGACTTCAGATTTTGAACTGCGAAAGCGCGGGCTGATCATTATGTGCGCGGACAACGGTGTGGTAGAAGAAGGCGTGACACAGACCGGACAGGAAGTAACGGCAATCGTGGCGGATAACTTTACAAGAGGAGAGACAAGCGTCTGCATCATGGCAGAAGAGGCAAAGGTAGATCTTTTCCCGGTGGATGTAGGAATGGCAACAGATGTGCCGTCTGTGACAAAGAAAGAATACAAAGTGATGTATGGCACACACAATTTTGCAAAAGAAGCGGCGATGACAAGAGAAGAGGCAGTTGCGGCGATAGAAGTTGGGATTCAGATGGTAAAGAAGTGTGCCGAAGCGGGATACGAAATTCTTGCGACAGGTGAAATGGGAATTGGAAATACAACGACCAGCAGTGCGGTTGCCTCTGTATTGCTCGGAGAGGATCCGAAGGTCATGACAGGAAAGGGGGCAGGTCTGACGAAAAAAGGTCTGCAAAAGAAGGTACAGGTCATCCGGGAAGCGGTTGAGCGGATGCAGCCGGATAAAACAGATGCGATCGATGTACTTTCCAAGGTTGGAGGACTTGACATAGCAGGACTTGCAGGTGTATATCTCGGTGGGGCGATCTACCGGATTCCGGTGCTGATAGATGGCTTTATTTCTGCAGTGGCTGCACTTGTGGCAGTACGGCTGGTTCCGGAATGTGCAGGATATATTTTACCATCCCATTTGTCTGATGAACCTGCGTCAAGAAAGATTTTAGATGCTTTAGAAAAAAAACCATTTCTTACATGTGGCATGTGTCTGGGGGAAGGAACAGGAGCAGTGGCAGCGATGCCGCTTCTTGAGATGGGACTTCAGGTGTACCGTAAAATGGGAACTTTTGATGATATTCACGTAGAGCAGTATGAAGTACTGGATGGGAAGGACGAAAGATGAAATTTTTAGAACCGATGATCGTTGCGTTTTCTATGTATTCAAAAATACCGATGCCGCGCATTGAGTGGAACAAGGAAAATATGAAATATACGATGTGTTTCTTTCCGCTGATCGGTGTTGTGACCGGAGTACTCATTTATCTGGCAGGAATGTTTCTTGATGGAAATATTTTTCCGAAAGTAAACAGTGGAAGACTGATGTTTGCTGCGGTTATGACATTGATACCGGTTTTTGTAAGTGGAGGGATCCATCTGGATGGATTTATGGATACGATGGATGCACTTGGATCCTGGGGAGATAAAGAAAAGAAACTGGAAATCCTGAAAGATTCGCATAACGGTGCTTTTGCGGTCATCGGAATCTGCTGTTATTTTACCGTAAGCCTTGGCGTATGGAGTGAAATCCGGACGGAGATGCTTCCGGTAGTAGCAGCAGGATATGTAATTTCAAGAGCGCTCAGTGGGATTGCTGTAGTGACATTTCCGGCAGCAAGAGGAAGCGGTCTTGTAAAGACTTTCCAGGATGGAGCACAGAAAAAGGCAGTAAGGATCACAATGATCGTATACCTGATCCTGGCGGCAGTATATTTGTATTTCTGTTCGCCGGTTGGTATGGTGGTACTTCTTATAATTGCAGGAGTAGTATTTGGATATTATTACCGGATGAGCAGGAAACAGTTTGGAGGTGTTACCGGGGATCTGGCGGGATACTTTCTGCAGATTTGTGAGCTGGCATTATTAGTTGGGGGATTGATTGTGCAGGGAATCAAATGAAAAGCAGGGAAAGGAAGAGGAGATGTATAGAAGATGGAAATCAGGCTGATTAGGCATTTTGCGACGGAAGGGAATTTGGAGAAGCGGTATATTGGGGTGACAGATGAAGAAATAAAAGCAGAGTGCATTCTGGAGCATACTCTGAAAAAAGAAGAAAATGGACGTGAGGAGTGGAATCCGGAGCTTGTGATTGTCAGTCCACTCAGGAGGTGCAGGCAGACAGCAGAGATTCTTTTTCCGGGAGCAGAGCAGGTTGTCTGTGAGCAGATGCGGGAATGTGATTTTGGTCTTTTTGAGGGGAAGAATTATCAGGAGCTGACTGGGAATCCAAAGTATCAGAGCTGGATTGATTCTGGAGGTACAAAGGCATTTCCGGAAGGAGAAGATCCGATGGAGTTCCGGAAACGGTGTGTTTGCGGATTTGAACAGATGATGGAAAAGATGATAAAGGGAAAAAGAAAGAAGATTGCCTTTGTGGTTCATGGGGGGACGATCATGTCGGTGATGGAAGCATTTGATCCGGAAAAGAAAGAATTTTATCACTGGCAGGTGAAAAACGGAAAAGGTTTTCATTTTCAAATTGAGGAAGAAAAATGGCAGCAGGGAAAGAGACAGTTTGAGGAGATTGAGGAAATATGAGTTCTTTGATGGCATGTATAGCAGGAATGGCGCTGGATGCAATTTTCGGGGATCCGGTATGGCTTTACCACCCGGTACGGATCATTGGAAACTGGATTTCGATACTGGAAAAGTGGCTGCGCGTATTTTGTAAAAATGATGAGAAAAAAGAAAGAATCGCAGGATGTGTTTTATGGTTTGGTGTGGTGATCGCATCGGTCGGAATTCCGTGGGGACTTTTGTATCTTGCCGGAAAGGTCAGCTTCTGGCTTCAATTTGCACTGGAAACTTTCTGGTGTTATCAGCTTCTTGCCGGAAAATGCCTGAAAGATGAAAGCAGGAAGGTTTATGTACGGCTCGTAAACCACAATCTGGAGGGGGCAAGACATGCGGTATCGATGATCGTGGGGAGAGATACCGGAAATCTTTCTGAGGCCGGGGTGACAAAGGCAGCGGTAGAAACGGTAGCCGAAAATACATCGGACGGAGTGATCGCGCCGCTCATTTTTATGCTGATCGGTGGGGCACCACTTGGATTTTTTTATAAGGCTGTTAATACAATGGATTCTATGGTAGGATATAAGAATGAAAAGTATTTACATTTTGGTCGGTTTGCGGCTAAAATGGATGATGTATGGAATTATATTCCGTCCAGGATATCAGCACTTCTGATGATCGCAAGTGCATGGATCTTTCGGATGGATTATAAAAGGGCGTGGGCAGTCTGGAAAAGAGACAGGCGAAAGCATGCCAGCCCGAATTCCGCACAGACAGAAGCGGTATGTGCAGGTGCACTTCAGGTGCAGCTTGCGGGAGATGCCTATTATTTTGGAAAATTATATCCGAAAGAGACAATCGGAGATGATGTGCGTCCTATCGAGCCGGAAGATATTTTAAGAGCCGGTAATCTGATGGACGGAACAGCACTTCTGACACTTCTTGTCTTTGGATTACTGAAATATTGTATGATACTGATGTAAGGGGAATAAAAGGTTATGGAATATGTACATGGTGGAGATATTTATACACACAAAGGAATGACAGATTTTTCTGTGAATCTGAATCCGTTCGGACCTGGAAGAGCTGTAGTGGAAGCGGCAAGAAAGTCAATAGACCAGATTGGAAATTATCCGGATGCCAGCTGCAGGAAACTGAAAAGTGCTCTGGCGAAAAGACTGGAAGTTCCGGCTGAGCATATTATCTGTGGAAATGGGGCGGCAGATCTGATTTTTACGGCAGTGCTTGCGGACTGCCCAAGGAAAGCGCTGATACCGGTTCCTGCATTTGCGGAATATGAACAGGCACTGCGTGCGACCGGGTGCGAGATCTGTTATTATAAGAAAAGAGAAGCGACTGGTTTTCAACTGGAAGAAGATTTTCTGGATCTTCTGAATGAAGATATTGATATGGTATTTTTGTGTTCACCGGATAATCCGACCGGAAAGCTGATCGACCGGAGTATGCTTTGGAAGATTCTTGCAAGATGCGAGACTTACGGAATCCGGATGGTGTTGGATGAATGTTTTATTGATTTCGCGGAAAATGCAGCTACGGCATCCATTCTTGCAGATACTAAGAGATGGAGAACGTTATTTATCCTCCGTTCACTGACTAAGATGCACGCGATTCCGGGAATCCGTATCGGGTATGCCGTTACTTCGGATATGGAATTTCTGGAGAAGATGGAACAGTCCAGACAGCCATGGAGCGTATCGATACCGGCACAGGCGGCAGGCATGGCATCTTTAAAAGAGCGGATGCGTGTGAAACGGACCTGTGATTTTACGAACCGTGAAAGAATCTGGATGGAAAATGAATTAGACAAGCTTGGAATTACCCATTATCCGTCAGATGCCAATTTCATTCTGATGCGAAGTGGTATAAATTTATATGAGAAACTGAAAAAACAGAAGATTCTGGTCCGGGATTGCAGCAATTACAAAGGTCTCGGAGAAGGATATTATCGTGTTTGTATGCGGCAGAGAGGAGACAACCAGAAACTGATCGATGCGCTGGGAGAAATTCTCTATGCAGGTCAGGGAGAATTTTAATATGGCAAAGTCGATTATGATTCAGGGAACCATGTCAAATGTCGGAAAGAGCCTTCTTGCGGGAGGGCTCTGTCGTGTTTTAAAGGAAGATGGAATCAAGGTTGCACCATTTAAGTCACAGAACATGGCACTCAATTCTTTTATCACGGCAGATGGTCTGGAAATGGGACGCGCACAGGTCATGCAGGCAGAAGCTGCTATGATCCCGCCGGAAGTTTATATGAACCCGATTCTTTTAAAACCGACCTCCGATGTAGGAAGTCAGGTAATTGTAAACGGAGAAGTTGCGGGAGTCATGCCGGCGATGGAATATTTCCGTAAAAAGAAAGAATATATTCCGGCTATTTTAGAAGCTTATCATAAACTGGAAGAAAAGTATGATGTGATCGTCATTGAAGGCGCGGGAAGTCCGGCAGAAATAAACCTTAAGCAGAATGATATTGTCAACATGGGACTTGCTGAGCTGGTGGATGCACCGGTTCTTCTTGCCGGAGACATTGACCGTGGTGGTGTGTTTGCGCAGATCGTCGGGACGGTTATGCTGTTGGAAGAAAAAGAGCGGGCAAGGATCAAAGGTACGGTGATCAATAAGTTCCGTGGGGATGTGAAAATTCTGGAGCCTGGTATCAGGATGCTGGAGGAGTGGACAAAGATACCGGTATGTGGCGTGATGCCATATATTTATGCGGATATTGATGATGAGGATAGTCTGTCAGAAAGGTTTGACCGGAAAGAAAAGGCGGCACTTCTGGATATTGCAGTGATCCGTCTGCCGCGTATTTCCAATTTCACAGATTTTGCGGTACTGGAATGCAGGGAAGAAGTTTCGCTTCGGTATGTGTCAAAGGCAGGAGATTTCGGGAATCCGGATCTGGTAATTCTGCCGGGAAGTAAAAATACGATGCAAGACCTGTTGTGGCTTCGTCAGAGCGGACTGGAAGGGAAAGTGCTGCGCCATGCCTCATCAGGGAAACCGGTATTTGGTATCTGTGGCGGTTACCAGATGCTTGGAGAAGAGATCCGTGATCCGGAAGGGGTAGAACGTGGTGGAACCATAAAAGCAATGGGACTGCTTCCTGTAGTTACTGTATTTGAAAATACCAAGAGAAGAACCCGTGTTACCGGAAGGTTCGGAGAAGTTAACGGAATCTTAAAAGCAATGTCCGGTGCAAAGCTGGATGGATATGAGATCCATATGGGGGAAACTATTTTTTCTGATAAAGATGCTGCAGATCATAAGATGATGGTACAGATCTGTGATCAGGTGACAGGTGAGAGCCGGTGGGATGGAGCGCAGAAGAAGAATGTGTACGGCTGCTATGTACATGGGATTTTTGATGACCGGGAAGTAGCGGATGCACTGATCGGGGCACTTCTGGAAGAAAAAGGATACGGCGAGGAAGCCATGCACTCCATGGACTACCATGCTTACAAAGAGAAGCAGTATCAGATTCTTGCAAATGCAGTTCGTGAGAATATGGATATGAAGAAAATATATGAGATTATCGAGAAGGGAAATGCAGCAGAATGTTTCATCTGATCACAGGTGGCAGTGGAAGCGGTAAATCCGAATATGCAGAGCAGAAGCTTATGGAATATGCCAGCCATTCAAAAAGAAACAAAAAACGCTACTATATAGCAACTATGATACCTTTCGGGAAGGAAACGGAAGAGAAAATTGCACGTCACAGAAAACTTCGTGCAGGCAAAGGGTTTGAAACGATCGAATGCTATACGGATCTTAAAAAAGCTGCAGAAATCCTGCAGACAAAAGAGACAGGAAGTGTTCTCCTGGAATGTATGTCCAATCTTGTGGCAAATGAAATGTACGATCCGTCAGGAGCAGGTGAAAATGCAGAAGAGTCCATTCTGGCGGGGATCCATAAGCTGCAGAAGGTCAGTGATGATCTGGTAGTTGTTACAAATGAAGTATTTTCAGACAGCATGACAGATAATCCGGAGATGGAAGAATATCTGAAGCTTCTCGGAAAGCTAAATCTTCGGATGGGAGAGAGGGCAGATCTGGTGACAGAAGTTGTGTACGGAATTCCGGTTGAAAGGAAAGATATAAAAAAATGAAAATGATAATCGGCGGTGCATATCAGGGGAAGCTTGCGTATGCAAAAAAGCAGAACCCATACATTCATTGGACGGATGGGGAACTATGTGAAGGAGATAATATTTTTGAGGCAGAAGGAGTCTTTCATTTTGAAAAATATATCCAGAGCATGATAAAAAAAGAAAACTGGTCGGAAAAAGAAGCAATTGATTTCGCATCGAAACTAACAAAAAAGTGTCCGGATATTGTAATTGTGACACAGGAGATCGGCTATGGTCTGGTTCCGGTAGACGCATTTGATCGCAGATACAGGGAACTGACCGGAAGGATCTGTACCGTACTTGCGGCAAATTCAGATCAGGTAGACCGGGTAGTATGCGGGATCGGTGTGACGATCAAAGGAGGAAATATCAAGTGAAGATAGAACTGGAAAATGTAAAACCTGCAGAAATAGAAAAACGCAGTTTTGAGATCATAACAGAAGAACTGGGTGATACGCATCTGATCCCCGGAACAGAACCGATCGTCAAACGCTGTATCCATACAAGCGCAGATTTTGATTATGCCAAGAACCTGATGTTTTCAGAAGGTGCAGTAGAAAAAGCGCTGGATGCTATCCGAAATGGTGCAGTCATTGTAACCGATACCCAGATGGGAAAAGCAGGTATCAACAAACGGAAGCTTGCAGAATACGGAAGCGAAGTTCTTTGCTTCATGTCCGATGAAGATGTAGCAGAAACTGCCAAAAAGAACGGAACCACGCGTGCCGTTGCAAGCATGGAAAAAGCAGCCACCCTCGATAAAAAAATCATCTTTGCCATCGGAAATGCCCCGACAGCCCTTGTAAGACTCTATGAACTGATCCAGGATGGCAAATTAACCCCAGAACTCATCATCGGAGTTCCTGTAGGATTTGTAAATGTTGTCCAGTCTAAAGAGTTAATCCTTTCACTGAAAGACACACCATATATCGTGGCAAGAGGCAGAAAAGGTGGCAGCAATATTGCTGCATGTATCTGCAATGCACTATTGTATATGTTGTAGATAGATAAGATGTTGGGGTCAAAAGGTATTTTGCCCCCTTTGATACCAGATTGCTACGTGCGTTTTGCATCGGTTTTCTGACCTTTTGCCCCTGGTATCTATATAATAAACAACCCTTATTTAATGAGGTTTTTGCATTCTAACTGTCTTTGCGATAATCAAAAAATTAACTATATTGTCAGAAAATAGACACAATTCAGTATTGAATTCTGACCTGTACTCTGCTATTATAATCGTATGCTAGTTGAAGGACAGCAGGAAGGAGAAATTGATTATGGGATTTTTAACAGGAAAGACTGCAATTATCACAGGCGGCGGAAGAGCTGTATTAAGTGATGGAAGCTGCGGATCTATTGGATATGGAATTGCAACAGCTTACGCAAAAGAAGGAGCGAATCTGGTAATTACCGGGCGTAATGTAAAGAAACTCGAAGATGCCAAAGAAGAACTGGAGAGACTCTATGGTATCAAAGTATTACCTGTACAGGCTGATGTCAGCGCGGGGGCTGATAATGAAGCAACAGTACAGAACGTAGTAAAGCAGGCAATTGATACATTCGGAAGAATTGATGTCCTGATCAATAATGCACAGGCATCCGCATCTGGTGTTACGATCGCAGATCATACAACAGACCAGTTCAATCTGGCAATGTATTCCGGCGTATATGCGGTATTCTATTATATGCAGGCATGTTATCCGTATCTGAAAGAGACAAAGGGATCTGTTATCAACTTTGCTTCAGGTGCCGGACTTTTCGGAAATTACGGACAGTGCGCATATGCAGCGGCAAAAGAAGGAATCCGTGGACTTTCCAGAGTAGCTGCAACAGAGTGGGGACCAGATGGAATCAATGTCAATATCGTATGCCCGCTCGCATGGACAGCACAGCTTGAGAATTTCCAGAAAGCTTATCCGGAAGCATTCAAGGCAAATGTAAAGATGCCGCCGGCTGGACATTACGGAGATGTAGAAAAAGAAATCGGACGTGCATGCGTACAGCTTGCATCACCGGATTTCAAATATATGAACGGAGAGACGATCACCTTAGAAGGTGGAATGGGACAGAGACCTTAAGAAAAATCCATAAAAGCCAAAGGGAGTGCCTGTGCGTTTTTTGAATCGTACAGTCGCTCTCTTTTTATTTCATAGGGAATTCCGAAGAAACTTCCTATGAAATAAAAGGCACTACGTGCCGGAGATGCGCACTCTTTTTAGCTTCTCCGTCTTGACATCTTTAAAAACGTCATTCAAAATAAGAACGGAAAGAAAATTTAAATCATTTAATCGAGGCTAAAAAGGTATGAAAGCAGTTATTTTTGATATGGACGGTGTTCTGATCAACACAGAACCATTACACTATCGTTGCTGGAAAGAAATTTTAAAAGAGAAGAACGGAATCGATCTTGACTATGAGGTTTACCTTCCGTGTATCGGTTCTACCCGTGGATTCTTCATGGATTTGATCAATGAGAATTATGGGCCGGTTTTTGATGATGTGGATAAGATGAATGCGCTCATGAAAGAGAAAAAAGCGCAGATTACAGAGGCAGAAGGATTTCCGGAGATGCCGGGAATTAAAGAAGCATTGAAGCAGTTAAAAGACGAAGGATATCTGCTTGCAGTAGCGTCTTCCTCTCCGGCTTATGCGATCAAAGATGCATTAAAGTCTCTGGATATGGAGAAATATTTTACAGTGGTCATGAGTGGAGATTATGTAGAGCATCCAAAACCGGCACCGGATACTTTCCTTGTAACGGCAGAGAAACTGGGAATGGAGCCGGAGGACTGTCTGGTAGTAGAGGATTCGACTAACGGTGGAGGAGCTGCCAGAGCAGCCGGTATGAAATGTATCTGGTTCCACAACCCGGATTCCGGAAGGCAGGATATCCCGGATGCGGTACTGGAATTTCCGGCATGGACCAGCGAAAATGTAGAAAAAATGCTGAAAATATTAGGAAAAGAGGGAGAGTAAAGATGAGAATAAGAACAGCAGATCTGAGTGATCTGAAAGAAATTGCCCGTGTGGAGGCAGCGTGTTTCCCGGCAGCAGAAGCGGCAACAGAAGAAGAATTTGAAAAGAGACTTACTTTTTATAAAGATCATTTCTGGCTGATGTTTGAAGAAGAGAAGTTGATCGCCTTCGTGGACGGTATGGTGACGAATCAGGAAGATCTGACAGACGAAATGTATGAAAAAGCGGAAATGCATGATGAAAAAGGTGACTGGCAGATGATTTTTGGTGTAAATACGCTGCCGTCTTACCGGAAACATGGATATGCAGGAGAATTGATCAAAAGAGCGATTACAGATGCAAAAGAGCAGGGAAGAAAGGGACTTGTCCTTACCTGCAAGGACCGGCTGCTATCTTATTATGCCAGGTTTGGATTCAAAAATGAAGGTGTCTCAGAATCAGTACATGGAAACGTGGTCTGGAATCAGATGAGACTTACATTTGATGAAGGGCTGGGTGAATAATGTGAAAAAAAATAAGTTTGAAATTGATATGTGCAACGGCTCCATCATGGACAAGCTGATCTCTTTTTCACTGCCGCTTATGGTTTCCGGAATTCTGCAGCTTGCGTTTAATGCAGTGGATATCATCGTGGTAGGAAGATTCTCCGGGAGTCAGGCACTTGCCGCAGTCGGCTCCACAACAGCACTGATTAATGTGTTTACGAACCTGTTTATCGGAATTTCACTTGGTGCCAATGTTCTTGCAGCCAGATTTTATGCAGCGGGCAAAGACCGGGAGATGTCGGAAACAGTACATACTTCGATCACACTTGCGCTGATCAGTGGAATTATGATGGCAGTTATCGGGGTGCTTCTTGCAAAGTGGGCACTTGAAATTATGGGAACGCCAGATGATGTGATCGGGCAGTCTGCCTTATATATGCGGATCTATTTTATGGGAATGCCATTTTTTATGTTATATAACTATGGGGCGGCCATTTTAAGGGCGATCGGTGATACAAAAAGGCCATTGATCTTCCTGATCATTTCCGGAATTGCAAATGCCGCGCTGAACATGATACTGGTTATTCTTTTTCATATGGGAGTTGCCGGGGTTGCAATTGGAACAATTATTTCACAGCTGATTTCCTGTGTGCTGGTACTGACCTGTCTGTACCGGTCGGAAGGAAGTTATCAGCTTCGTTTCTCCAAACTGAAGATCAATGGTGCCTACATGGAACAGATTTTCCAGGTGGGAGTTCCGGCGGGAATCCAGAGTACGGTCATCAATTTGTCCAATGCACTGTTGCAGTCCTCGGTTAATTCATTTGGATCGATTGCGATGGCAGGCTATACAGCAGCGAACAATATGCTTGGGTTCCTTTATATGTCAGTGAATTCGATAACTCAGGCATGTATGAGTTTTACCAGTCAGAATTATGGTGTCGGTAAGCTGAAACGAATGGATAAGGTGCTGCGTGACTGTGCGATTCTGTCTATATCGATCGCGGTAGTGCTTGGTGGTCTTGCCTATTGCTTCGGACCGCAGATTCTGACAATTTATACTTCAGATCCAAAGGTTATCAACTGCGGAATGGAAATCCTGGCGTATACATCGATCACTTATTTCCTGTGTGGGATCATGGATTTGTTTCCGGGTGCGCTTCGTGGAATGGGATATTCAGCAGTCCCGATGGTGCTTTCAGTGATCGGAACGGTGGGAACAAGAATTGTGTGGGTATTTGGAATTTTTCCGAACCACAGATCTTTATCCGTACTTTTTGTATCCTATCCGGTGTCATGGATCCTTACCATTGTACTTCAGGTCGTGTGCTTCTATTTTGTGAGAAAAAGGGTACATCAGAAAGAAAAAAGATTGTTATAAACAGAACGAAATTGTGAAAATCGACAGTAGGGCATTGTGAAAAACAGACAGATTTATCTGTCTGTTTTTGTATATATATAATAAATGTGCTTGCAATAGAAAGACATATGTGCTTGTATCCGCTACAAAAACATGAACATGTAAAATGTTTGCGCATCACGGAAAATAGATTGAAAAGAGAAGAAAAATAGGGTATCCTAAGTATAGAAAGACAAAAATAATAAAAAGTCCGCGTTAAACGGACATATGTGTCATGCGGAGGTAATGAAGATGAATGATAATAAAATGTGGGCGTTAGTAAAGGAAAAACCGGAACAGGGACTCTGGCTGAAAAGAGTACAGATTCCGGAAGTAGGACCAAATGACGTAAAGATCAAGATCCATAAAAATGCAATCTGTGGTACCGATGTACACATTTACCAGTGGAATGAATGGGCACAGCATACTATTCCGATCGGACTGACCGCAGGACATGAATATGTCGGGGAAGTTGTAGAAGTCGGTGCAGGTGTACAGGGATTCAAGGTGGGCGATCTGGTATCCGGTGAAGGACATATCACTTGTGGAAAATGCAGAAACTGTCTGGAAGGGCACAAAGAGAACTGCAAAGATGCTAAAGGTGTTGGGGTAAACCGGAACGGTGCGTTTGCAGAATATCTGGTTATTCCCGCTTCAAATGTATGGCCGTGCAATCCGGCAATTGATGAAGAATTATATGCGATCTTTGATCCATTTGGAAATGCAACCCATACTGCATTATCTTACGACATGCTTGGTGAAGATGTGCTGATCACAGGTGCAGGGCCGATTGGGATCATGGCAGCGGCGATCGCAAAATTTGCAGGAGCAAGACATGTGGTAATCACGGATATGAACCAGTACCGTCTGGATCTGGCAGCAAAAATGGGTGCGACCAGATGCGTTAATCTGACACAGGAAAAACTGACGGATGTGATGCATGAGATCGGAATGACAGAAGGCTTTGATATCGGACTTGAAATGTCCGGAAGCCAGCCGGGACTTTCTGATATGATCCATAACATGAAACATGGTGGAAAGATCGCACTTCTCGGATTGCAGAGACAGGATGCAACCGTAGATCTTGAGACAGTGATCTTCAATGGGCTGAATATCCGCGGAATTTATGGAAGAAAAGTATGGGATACCTGGTACAAGATGTCTACGATGATCCAGGCGGGACTTGATATTTCACCGATCATCACACACCATTTTGATATCCGCGATTATGAAAAAGGATTTGAGGCAATGATCTCAGGACAGTCAGGAAAGGTGATCCTTGACTGGACACATATTAACGATTAGGAAAAGCAGAAGAAGGAGAGAATAAAATGGCAAGAAAAAATGATATTTTAAGTATTTATACAAAAGAAGTAGAACAGATCAAAGCAGATGGTCTTTTCAAAGGGGAAGCACCGTTCGTATCTCCGCAGGGCGCAAAGGTTGTAATGGAAGACGGAAGAGAGCTTCTTAATATGTGTGCCAATAACTATCTTGGACTTGGGGACAATCAGAGACTGATCGATGCAGCGAAGAGAACTTATGATGAAAAAGGATATGGGGTTGCTTCTGTCAGATTTATCTGCGGAACACAGGACATCCACAAAAAACTGGAAAAGAAGATTTCCGGATTTCTGGGAACAGATGATACGATTTTATATTCTTCTTGCTTTGATGCAAATGGTGGACTTTTTGAAACAATCCTGACTGCGGAGGATGCAGTGATCAGTGATGAACTGAACCATGCTTCCATCATTGACGGAGTTCGTCTCTGTAAGGCAAAAAGATACCGCTATAAAAATAACAACATGGAAGATCTGGAAGCACAGCTTCAGGCTGCAGATGCAGCAGGAGCAAGAGTCAAACTGATCGCTACAGACGGTGTATTTTCAATGGATGGAATCATCTGTAACTTAAAAGGTGTCTGTGATCTTGCTGATAAATACAACGCACTGGTTATGGTGGATGACAGCCATGCAGTTGGATTTGTAGGAGCACACGGCAGAGGAACTTCCGAATACTGTGGCGTAGAAGGAAGAGTGGATATCATTACAGGAACACTCGGAAAAGCACTCGGTGGGGCTTCCGGTGGATATACATCCGGAAGAAAAGAGATCATCGATCTGCTTCGTCAGAGAAGTCGTCCGTACCTGTTCTCCAACTCTCTTGCACCGGCAATCGCAGGAGCAAGTATTGAGATGTTCAATATGCTGGAAGAAAGCACCGAGCTTCGTGACCATCTGGAAGAAGTAACCGCATACTACCGCAAGCAGCTGGTAGAAAATGGATTTGATATCATCGAAGGAACCCATCCATGTGTACCGGTTATGCTTTATGATGAAAGACTTGCCGGAGAATATGCAAAGAAAATGATGGAAAAAGGGGTATATGTGGTTGCATTCTCTTATCCGGTTGTACCGAAAGGAAAAGCAAGAATCCGCACACAGGTATGCGCGAGCCATACAAAAGAAGATATTGATTTCATTATCAAATGTTTTAAAGAGACTAGAGAAGAGATTGGAAAATAAATTGCTACAGGATAGAAAAATGCCGGACAGTACAAAATGTTGCCCGGCATTTTGTGATGATATAACAGAGAAATTTGACTAAAAAATGTTACAGGAAAATTTTCGGAGGCGTTAAATAAAAATAAAAGAATATTTTTGGAATGTAATCATGGTAATTATGTAAACCCTGAAAAAATAGAGAGAAAAGCTTGTGGGAAAGGTAGGAATACTATAAAATAAACAGGGAACAATAAAAAGATGAATGGGGTGTCATCTGACAGAGGAGAGAAAAGATGGAACAAAAAATATACGATGAATATGTGGAAATTTTAAAGGAAGAGTTGCTTCCGGCGATGGGATGTACAGAGCCGATTGCAGTAGCTTACGCGGCAGCAGTTGCAGTTCAGGCTCTTGGGGAAAAACCGGAATCTGTAGAAGTAAATGTCAGTGCAAATATTATTAAGAATGTAAAAAGTGTCGTTGTACCGTGCACAGGAGGACTTCGCGGAATCGGTGCAGCAGTCTGTGCAGGGATTGTAGCCGGATGTCCGGAAAAAGAACTGGAAATTCTGGAAGAGATCACAGGGGAACAAAAAGTAGAAATGAAAAAGATGCTGGATACCATGCCGATGACAATCCGGGAATCCGATAAAGAATATATTTTCGACATCCAGATCAAGGCATGTGCAGGCGGACACAGCGGATACGTAGAGATCGCAGGTTTTCACACCAATGTGATCTGTGTAAAGAAAGATGATGAGATCATCAGAGAAAAAGCATATGAAGAGCAGGGATCCAGCTGTGCGACGGACCGTTCTCTTCTGACTGTGGAGAAGATCATTGAATTCGCAGACTGCGTAGACGTTGCAGACGTAGAGGAAGTTCTGCAGAGACAGATTGATTATAACTGGGCAATTGCCGAAGAGGGCATGACAGGAAACTGGGGAGCTGCCATTGGAAAGACTTTGATGGAAGCATATGGAAACAGTGTACATAACCGTGCGAAAGCGATGGCAGCGGCCGGATCGGATGCAAGAATGAACGGATGTGAACTTCCGGTTGTCATCAATTCGGGAAGCGGTAACCAGGGAATGACAACTTCTCTTCCGGTGATCGTCTATGCAAAAGAGCTGAATGTCTCAAAAGAGATGATGCTCCGCGCGCTGGTTGTGTCAAATCTGATCACAATCCATATGAAGACAGGAATCGGAAGACTGTCTGCATATTGTGGCGCGATCAGTGCAGGATGTGGTGCAGGTGCAGGAATCTGTTATCTGTATGGCGGACGTGCATATGAGATTTCTCATGTAATTGTAAATGCAGTTGCCATTAACTCAGGTGTTGTGTGTGATGGAGCGAAGGCAAGCTGCGCGGCAAAAATCGCATCAGCTGTAGAAGCAGGGCTTCTGGGACTTCAGATGCAGAAAAATGGAAAGCAGTTCTATGGCGGAGACGGACTTGTAGAAAAAGGTGTAGAAAACACGATCCGTAATATTGGAGAGCTTGCAAAGAAGGGAATGCGTGAGACGGATAAAACGATCATCCAGATCATGACAAGATAAGAAAAAGAGAAAAGAACTGGTAGAAGAGGCACTTGCATTTAACGGACTTAAGAAAAATATGACTAATATTGAAAAAATAAAACATCTGCGGTATGCATATCGCAGATGTTTTATTTTTGAACGTTAGCTATTTATACTTTTTATTTTTGAATATACTTCTTCAACAACAAAAGCGTATTCTTTACCCCATCCATATGGGATCTTTCATAGTTATGTGATGCATACACCCCAGGACCAACCAGACCATGGCGGATATCATATCCTGCCCGAAGAGTTGCCTCTACATCAGAACCGTAATGCGGATACACATCGATCGCATAATCCAATCCTTCTTCTTTTGCAGTTTCGGCAAGAGCAGATGTTACGTCGTAGTTGTAAGGACCGCCGGAATCTTTTGCGCAAATAGATACCATGCGTTCGGTACATCCGAGATCGGATCCGACGCAGCCCATGTCAACAGAAATCATCTCTGTTGTATCTTCGGCAACAAAACTTCCGCCGTGTCCGACTTCTTCATATACAGTGAAAAGAAGAGAAACTTTGCGGGAAAGCGCAATAGATTCATCTTTTACGCATTTTGCCAGACCGAGAAGGATGGAAGCAGAAAGCTTGTCATCTAAGAAACGGCTTTTGATATAACCGCTCGGTGTGATCTGGGTACGCGGGTCCATGGCGATGATATCTCCAGGCTGTACGCCAAGTGAAAGAGTTCCTTCTTTAGTGTCCACATTTTCATCCAGAAGGATTTCCATATTTTCTTCTTTTGTCTCAACAGCAGAATCTGCAACATGAACAGAAGGTTCAGTATTTAGTACTACACCGGTATAAACGCGTCCGTCGCGTGTGTGGATCGTGCAGTTTTCCCCATCAGCGGTACTCCACTGGTGTCCACCGAGAGTAGTCGGACGCAGTCTTCCATTTGCTTTGACAGAACGCACCATGGCACCGAGGGTATCAACGTGTGCTGCAAGTACCAGCGGATTCCCCTCTCCGCCGATCGTTACGAATACGTTGCCTTTGTTAGAAAGCTGTGGTTCATATCCCATATCTGATAAAGTCTTCATCAGGTATGCAGCCACATCTTTGGTATAACCGGATGGGCTTGGAATAGAAGTTAAAGCTTTCAGTTCGTTTCCGATAAATTCAAGATAATTTTGCATAGAAAATTCCCCCAAAAAAATTATAGTATATACATTAATATTTTAAGGGAAAAGTTTAGAAAAAGCAATATCGATTGCAGAATAATTGAAAAAAGGTTATAATAATTAGAATAATTGATGAAAGAGGATGAAAAATGGAGATATTAAAAAGGATTGAAGATACTTATCCGAAAATGACAAGAAAGCAAAAAAAAATTGCTGATTATATGGTGTCACATGCGGAAAATATGGCATTTATCACGTTGCGTGAGCTTAGTCGAGAAGTAGAAATTACAGAGATTACAATTCTGAATATGTGTAAAGCATTAGGTTATGAAAGCTTTAATGAGGTAAAATACGAATTTCGTAAATATATTAATCGGGGAAGAGTAGAATTTTTTGACGACAATGATTATTATAATACTAATATACCGAAGTATGAATTAGATGAAAAAGAAACTCTGCTTCAGGAAATCTGTAATGAAGAAAAATTGTTGATGGATGAATTTATCAAAAGTCTTGATATCAGGAAAATGTTTGAATTAGCAGATTATTTTTTGCAATATTCTAAAATTATCATCTGTGGCAGAGGAATTTCTTATCTTATCGGAGAAAGTATCAGTTCCTCCCTTGCAGGAGTTCAGATTCCAACCATAAAAGTGAATACGGAGTTGAATGAAAATGTCTATTCTGTGTTGCCAATGATCGATAAAAAAACATTAATCCTTGCAATTTCGTTTCCTGACTATTATTTTATGACCCAGAAAATTGCGGAGTATGCTAAGAAAAATAAAGCAAAGATTATACTGATCACTGATTCGAAGGAAACTGATATCGCACTTTATGCAGATGAGTTTATTCTTGTTGGCAGTACAACGCGACTTGCACTTAATACATTGTCGGCACCGATGGCACTGGCAAATTTGTTGACTTCGGCAATCAAAATTAAAGTGGAATCAACATCAAAAAAAGAGTTTTGCAGGTTGATTTGAATTTTGTGAAGTTTTCACGATAAACACAAGAAAAAACTATCAATTTAATACATACTTTAAAGTAAAATGTGCATTTTTAATAAAAATGCACATTTTACTTTAAAAATATGGCAAAAAATTATAGCATATGCTATAATTACTAATAGAAATAGCGAATAAGATTCATGTAAATAATGTATGAATCGAGTAAAAGGAGGTAATATTAATGAAAAAGAGAATGATAGCACTTGTACTAAGCAGTGTAATGATTCTGTCGCTTGTAGCTTGTGGGGGTGAAAAAGCTGGAGAAAAGAAAACAAGTAGCGGAGAAAAGGATGAAGAACAGTACATTAACACCTATATGGTTTCAGAACCAACAACATTGGATCCAAGTCTTCGGTCGGATACTTATTCCAGTGAGATATTGATCAGTACTCTGGAGGGTCTGATCCGTATTGAAGAACGTGATGGTGAGTATAAGATAATGCCGGGGGATGCAGAAACCTGGGAGAATAGTGATGATGGAAAAGTGTGGACATTCCATATTGGAAAAGACAGAAAGTGGAGTGATGGAGAAGCGGTAACAGCAGATCAGTATGTTTATTCATTACAGAGAAGTGCAGATCCGGAAACAGGATGTCCGAACTCCTATTTTGTTACACCTATCCTGAATTATGATGCAGTTAGTACTGGAGAGATGGAACCGGAGCAGTTGGGTGTAAAAGCAGTTGATGAATATACATTGGAAATTACTTTGACGAATCCAATGCCAAGCTTTTTGGAAAGTACAGATGCAAGTATCTTTTATCCGCAGAGAAAAGATATCGTAGAAAAATATGGTGATCAGTATGGAACAGATGCAGATAAAATGGTATATAACGGACCGTTTACAGTAGATGAATGGACTCATAACAGTTCAATCAAACTTGCAAAAAATGATGAATACTGGGATAAAGAGAATGTAGATCTTGGTGCTGTGAATTATCAAATTATTTCAGATACAAGTGCAATTACAAATGCGTATGACAGCGGACAGATTGATTTTATCAGTGCAAGTTCCCAGGAAGATCTTCAGAAATATGAAGGTGATGACAATAATACCTACACAAAGACTTCAGGGGGACAAATTACTTTCCAATTCTATAATACAAAAGATGAAATCTTTTCAAATAAGAAAATCAGAGAAGCATTTACACTTGCAGTTGATCATGATGATATGAACGATATGGGATTCAGCGGAATGAGAGAACCTCTTTATGGATGGATCGCTCCAGCTCTTACAGTTGGTGAGAAGAGTCTTCGTGAAGAAGCTGGAGATCCGTTAAAAGATCTGAAAAAAGATTTAGATAAGAGTGGAAAGAATGCAAAAGATATTCTGATTGAAGGAATGAAAGAGCTTGGACTGGGAGATGATCCTTCTAAATTAGATGTTACTTATTCCTTGGCAGGAACATCAGACTGGTTCCATACTTTTGGAGAATATTTACAGCAGATGTATAAAGAAACACTTGGAATCAATCTTAAAATTGATTTCAGTGAATGGGGAATTTTTCAAGATAATCTGACTAATGGTAAATACCAGATTGGATTTATGTCATGGGGCGCTTATTACAATGATCCGTATGATATGCTGAGTGTCAATATGACAGACTTTAACCAGATTTACACCGGATGGTCAAATGAGGAATATGATCAGCTTAGTAAAGCAGGTTCCACCGAAATGGATGAAACAAAACGCATGGATGATTATGTGAAAGCTGAGCGTATTTTTATTGAAGATTATGTAACTTGTCCGTTGGCGACGAGTGTAACTCATCAATTTTCAAAGTCGTATGTACATTCTAAATATGTAGATTATGGAGAAGATCAGTTGTATTTTGCTCATCCGGGATGGAAGAACGTTTATACATCTGGAAGATAAATAGATAGAAAAAGGCAGGAAATTGCAGGATGTGTTTCCTGTCTTTTTAATAAGAAAAGCAGCGAAAATTAAGAGGAGGATACAGTGTGTTTAAATATACGATAAAAAGAATATGTTATATGATTATTACGCTGTTTGCTGTGGCGACAATTACGTTTTTTTTAATGAGAAGTATTCCTGGAGATCCGCTTGCAAGTATGGCGAGAACTTTACCAGAGCAGACGAAGGCAAACTATTATGCAAAATACGGATTAGATCAGCCATTGTTCACCCAATATCTTATGTATATGAAAGGTCTTGTGCATTTTGATTTAGGAGAAAGCATTCTTTATGCGGGACGTTCGGTGACAGGAGAAATTGCACGAACCTCGCCGATATCGGGAATGGTTGGAGGAACTGCTCTGATAATTGGAACATTGATCGGAGTAGTACTTGGAATTATTGCAGCACTTAAAAAGAACAGATGGCCGGATTATATTGTAATGTTTATTGCAATATTAGGAGCAACGATACCGGTATTTGTCCTGGCATCTTTGATGCAGTATGTATTTGCTGTAAAACTGGGGTGGTTTCCAGCATCTGGTTGGGGAAAACCATCGAATATGGTTTTGCCGGTTATTGTTATGGGATTTGGATCGGTTGCAACCTATGCTCGTTATATTAAATCAAGTATGCTTGATACATTAGGACAGGACTACGTTCTGACAGCAAGAGCAAAAGGGCTGAGTGAAAGAGCTGTTATTTTGAAGCATGTTCTCCGAAATTCATTGCTTCCAGCAGTGACTATTTTTTCGAGCAGTGTGGTCGGGGTGTTTACCGGAGCCTTTGTTACTGAAAAAATGTTTTCAATTCCTGGAATCGGATTTTACTATGTCTCATCAATTAATAATAACGATTATACAATGATCATGGGAACTACCGTTTTTTATGCGGCGTTATTTATCATTATGCAGCTGGTTGTTGATTTTGCGTACATGATACTTGATCCACGTATCAGAGTATCATCAGGTGATTAAACAGGAGGTGCGGATATGCAGAGTATAGCAAAAGATAAATTTCAGGTTATTGGACTGGAAGAAAATGCAGTAGAAGAAACAGCCAGACCACGAATCGGATATTTTCAGGATGCATGGAGAAGACTTCGACAGAATAAGGTAGCGACTCTTGCACTTTTTATTCTGATTGCAATTGTCATTATGGTAATTATAGGACCAAAGCTTAGTGGATATGCCTATGAAGAAGTTGATAAAGCTGCAAGAAACCAGTTCCCGAGTGCAAAGCACTGGTTTGGAACAGATAAACTTGGCAGAGATTTGTTTGCAAGAGTTTGGGTTAGCGGGCGCGTATCGCTGATTATAGGTGTAGCAGGTGCGTTGATATCTGCAGTGATTGGTTGCATTTATGGTGGAATTGCAGCATATTTTGGAGGAATTGTAGATGACGTCATGATGCGAATCGTTGAAATACTGATTAGTGTACCATATTTGATTGTTGTGATTGTTCTGTCTATTGTTTTGCAGAGTAAGGGTATGGGAACCTTGATTTTGGCAATGACGGTTACCGGATGGTGCGGTATGGCTAGATTTGTGCGCGCACAGATGTTATCAATAAAAAATGAAGAATATATTTTGGCTGCAAAAGCTCTGGGGGTTAAACCGTGGAAGATTATAACAAGACATATGATTCCGAATACACTTAGTACGGTGATCGTATCAATTACATTTGATATTCCGGGCTATATTTTTTCAGAGGCGTTCCTAAGTTATATTGGACTTGGAATTCAACCGCCAAAGACCAGTTGGGGTGCACTTGCATCGGCAGCGCAAGCACAGTTTACATTTTATCCGTATCAGTTGTTTTTCCCGGCATTTATGATTGCACTTACCATGCTTTGCTTTACGCTTCTTGGTGATGGCCTCAGAGACGCCCTGGATCCAAAACTCAGAAAGTAGGTAGAATTAAATGGAAAACGGTAAGATATTAGATGTACAGGATTTAAGAGTTTCATTTCATACTTATGCAGGAGAAGTAAAAGCAGTCAGAGGAGTAAGCTTTGAGTTAAAAGAAGGAGAAACATTGGCGTTTGTTGGGGAGTCTGGTTGTGGAAAGACAGTAACAGCAAAAGCAATTATGCGCCTTTTACAGCCTCCTTTTGCGGAGATTAAACCAGAGTCGAAAATTATATATCAGGATAAAGATGTTATGAAGATGAAAAAGAAGGAATTACAGGCTTACAGAGGGAATGAAGTAAGCATGATCTTTCAGGATCCGATGACTTCGTTAAATCCCACAATGACAATAGGAAAACAGATTATGGAAGGATTGATTCTCCATCGAAATATGAAGAAGGATGAAGCAAAAAAAGAAGCGGTTAATATGCTGAAACTTGTCAAGATACCGGATGCAGAAAAGAGAATCGATGCATATCCGCATCAGCTTTCCGGAGGAATGAGACAGAGAGTTATGATTGCAATTGCTCTTGCCTGCAATCCGGCACTTTTGATTGCAGATGAGCCAACAACCGCTTTGGATGTAACGATACAGGCACAAATTATGGAACTTCTTGGGGAGCTGAAAAAGAAGTTAAATACAGCAATCATTCTTGTAACACATGACCTTGGAGTAGTCGCAAATTTTGCGGATCGTATTCAAGTAATGTATGCCGGACAAGTTATTGAAAGAGGAACAGCAAAAGAGATTTTTTATAATGCAAAGCATCCATATACCTGGGCATTATTATCATCAGTTCCAAGACTGGATTCTGAAAATAAAGAAGATTTGTATGCTTTAAAGGGCACACCTCCGGATTTGATATTGGAAATGAATCATTGCCCATTTGCAGCTCGATGCGAGTATTGTATGCAAATTTGTAAAGAGGCAATGCCCGAAGAGACTTTGGTGGATGGAAAACATAGTGTGTCCTGCTGGCTTCAGCATCCAAATGCACCGAAAGTAAAATCATATTATGACAGAAAAGGTGGAAATGCTGATGAATGATAGATTAATTGAAGTAAAAGATTTATGTAAATTTTTTAAAGTGGGAAAAGGAAATACATTAAAAGCAGTTGATCATGTAAATCTATATATAAATAAAGGTGAAACGCTGGGGCTGGTAGGAGAATCTGGATGTGGAAAAACTACTTGTGGAAGAACCATACTGCGGCTCTATGATGCTACTTCAGGACAGGTCTTTTTTGATGGAAAAGATGTCAGTAAAATGAGAGGAAAAGAGTTACTGGAATTTAAAAAGCGGGCACAGATTATTTTTCAAGATCCATATTCGTCATTGGATCCAAGAATGACGATTGGTGAGATTATCGCTGAGGGTATGGATGTACATACAAATTATACTGCAAAAGAGAAAGACGCCAAGATTGCAGAACTCCTGAATAGTGTCGGGATGAAAGAAGATTTTGCGAATCGCTTTGCCCATGAGCTTTCCGGAGGACAAAGGCAGAGAATTGGGATAGCGCGTGCATTAGCTGTTAATCCGGATTTTATCGTGTGTGATGAGCCGATTTCAGCATTGGATGTATCTATTCAGGCACAGGTTGTTAATCTATTGATCAAACTGCAAAGAGAACGGGGATTGACATATCTGTTTATTTCTCATGATTTATCTATGGTAAGACATATTTCAGATAGAGTTGGGGTCATGTATCTTGGAAGTTTGGTAGAACTGACGAAAAGCAAGGAGATTTTTGAAAATCCACGGCACCCATATACGAAAGTATTAATGTCTGCAATTCCGGTTGCAGATCCGGATATAGATGGTGAGAAGAAGAGGATTGAAATCAAAGGAGAAGTACCAAGTCCGATTCATGCACCAAGCGGATGCAAGTTCAGAACCAGATGTCCATATGCAACGGAAGTTTGTGCACAGGAAATTCCTAAACTGCGGGAAGTTACAGAAGGTCATTTTGTAGCATGTCATCATTGCAATAAGGAGTAAAAAAGAGGAGGATGAAAATGCTTTCACAGGATATGATAGAAAGGATATTAGATCGGGCAAGTGAAAAGGGTGCTGATTTTGCGGAAGTGTTTGAAGAAGAGCGAATTCAGCAGGAAACGCAGATTACGCAAGATGAAATTGAAGAATGTCAGAATGCAAAAGAGTGCGGAATCGGGATCCGCCTTTTTAAAGATAAAACTCGTTATTATGCCTATACGAATAACCGTTCCGAAGAAGCAATTTTTCAGCTGGTTTCAGATCTGACGAAAGCCATGAAAGGAGACTGCATGGCACGCCAGAGATTACAGGAAAAAAAGATTTATAAAATGGGATCGGAAACACAGGTTGTGTCGAACAAGTCATTGAAAGAAAGAATTGCGCCGGCACGACGGGCTGTAGCAGCCGGGATGTCACAGGATGAAATTGTCAGAATGAGGGTAAAACTGACAGATATGGAACAATTAGTTCAGATTGCGAATACAGAAGGTGTGTATGTACAGGATAACCGTGTAAAAACCCGGTTATATATTGCCGCATATACTCAGAACGGAACCGATGTACAGAGCGGATATTATGGACCAGGTGCAATGCGAGGACATGAATATTATGATCAGATTGATGTAGAAGCAGCGGCAAGAGAGGCAGCACGGGCAGCAAAAGTGATTTTGCATGCAAAACCATGCCGGGGTGGTCAGATGCCAGTCGTTGTGGCAAATGGATTTGGAGGTCTTTTGTTCCATGAAGCATGCGGTCATAGTTTAGAATCTACGGTAATAGCCAGGGGATCTTCGGAATTCTGCGGATTGCTTGGAAAAAAAGTAGCATCAGATGTTGTGACGTTAGTGGATGATGGATCTATTGCAGGAGAATGGGGGTCACTTCATGTAGATGATGAGGGAACACCAACACAGAAAAATGTCCTGATCGAAAATGGAATTCTGAAGAGTTATATGGTAGATAAATTGGATGGGCTTCGTGCGGGATTAAAGCCGACAGGTTCTGCAAGGCGTCAAAACTACAGACATTATCCGGTAGCACGTATGACGAATACATATATTGCACCAGGGAAAAGTACACCGGAGGAGATTATTTCTTCAACAGAAAAAGGAATTTATGTGAAATCAATTAATGGTGGATCGGTAGATCCGTCAACAGGAGATTTTAATTTTAATGCATCGGAATGTTATATGATTCAGAATGGTAAATTATCTGAGCCGGTAAGAGGTGTGACTTTAATCGGAAATGGTGGAACTATTTTGAAAGCAGTTGATATGGTAGCAGATGATTTTGAACTTAGACAGGGATTTTGCTATGCATCCAGTGGAGCTCTTTATATCGGAGCAGGGCAGCCTACGATTCGTGTCCGTAATATGACGGTGGGAGGAATTGAGTAGATGATAGAAAATTTTATCAGAGAATTTACAGCAGCAGCTCACGAAAAAGGAATTAAAAATCTGGAATTTTATACAGAAGAAATACAGAAATCATCCCTGGAAGTTTATCAGGGAAAAGTGCAGGACCGGCAGCTTTGTAAAACACAGGCATGCTATGTGCGCGGTGATTATCAGGGAAAAGAAGGATCTGTTTATATAGAAGATTTTTCGGAAGAGCAGTTTGAAAGAGAAATGAAAATTATCTGTGAAAATGCGGAAGCAATAGAAAAAGTATTCGTTCCGCTTCAGCTGCGGACACTGGACTGCTCAAAAAACGAAGAAGAGTATAATATTCAAAAAATGGAAGAGCAGATGACTGTTGCAGAAAAAGAAATCAAACAGGCATTTCCGGAACTGGAAAAACTGGATACAATCTATTTTGGTGAAACACTGAAAAAAATTGTGATTCAGAATGATTCCGGTATGCGGATGGAAGACTCTGTACGCAATATGTCGGCAGGATGTCAGGCACAGGCAAAAAAAGACGGAAAAGTACAAAGTGCATATAGTGGAATCTGCAAAGAGTATATAGAACCGCATGAACTGGAAAAACCAGTTGGTAAGGCAGCAGAAAATGCGGTGCGGATGCTGGATGCGGGACCGGTAGAAACAGGAAAGTATCCGGTCATTTTAAGTGCGGGTGTTATCAATGAAATGCTGAGTATGTATATTGGCTCATTTAGTGCTGAGCAGGTACACAAGGGACTTAGTAAAATGGAAGGGAAAAGGGGAACTTTGGTTGCAGCAGACCATATCATGCTTGTGGAGGACCCGCAGCTTTCCGGTGGTGTGAATAACCGGAGTTTTGATGATGAAGGTGTGATGACATCCAGAAAAAATCTGATTGACAGGGGAGTACTGCAGGAATATCTCTATAATTGTGCAGAGGCTCAGAAAGACCAGTGTAAGTCAACTGGTAATGGATTTAAGTCTGACTGCCGGACAACGTCGTCAATTGGCGTGACGAATTTGAAACTGACAGGAAAAGAAATGTCACTTAAAAATCTTAAGCAAAATATGGGAAATGGTCTTTATATTGTCAGTTGTGATGGAATGTTTGCTGGTGCAAATACAGTAAGTGGCGATTTTTCATTGATTTCAAAAGGATATCTGCTTGAAGACGGAAAAGAAATCCGTGGAGTAAACCAGATTACAGTGGCAGGAAATTTCTTTGATATGCTGAAGACAATAGAAGGAATTTCAGATGCGTATTCTACTTTATTAACCGAAAAAGGAGCATTTATTGCTTCCGATATATTTGCTGGTGAATTAACCGTATCAGGAGTATAATAGACTTAAAATATTATAGGAGGAGAAGGTTAATTATGGGGGAAACATCAAACGCAAATCTACTGACAATGGGATCTATTCCGAAAAAGATTATTATGTTTGCGATTCCGCTTCTATGGGGGAATTTATTCCAGCAGTTGTATAATGTGGCGGATTCGCTGATCGTGGGAAATTTTCTTGGGAATAATGCACTTGCAGCTGTCAGCTCATCAGGGAATCTGATATTCCTGATGGTAGGATTTTTTGGGGGAATTGGCGTGGGAGCCGGTGTTGTCATTGCGAGGTATTTTGGAGCCGGAGAATATGAGAAGCTGAAAAAAGCAATCCATACGGCACTGGCATTTGGTGGCGTATGTGGAATTTTTCTTACGGTTGCCGCGTTGATCCTTGCACCGCAGATTTTAAAACTGATTGGTACGCCGGAAGAGGTACTGCCGAAATCACTGGTTTATTTCAGGGTGTATTTTGCTGGTTCACTTGGATTTGTAATTTATAACTTTGGAATGGGGATTTTGCAGTCACTTGGTGACAGTAAGAGTCCGGTCATCTATCTGATCATTTCAGCGTGTCTGAATGTGATTCTGGATCTGGTGCTGATCGGAGGCTTAGGATTTGGTGTAGGTGCAGCAGCTTTTGCAACGATTGTTTCACAGATATTAAGTGCGGTTCTGTGTATCAGAAAACTGCGCAGGGAACCAGAGGCGTTCCGGTTATCTTTTCGTGAACTGCGGATGGATGGGAATATGCTGCGGCTGATCGTGGTAAACGGAATACCGGCAGGAATCCAGAATTCAATTATTGCGGTTGCAAATGTATTTGTACAGTCGAATATTAATCAGTTTGGGGCTCTGGCAATGGCCGGATGTGGGTCATATTCCAAAATTGAAGGATTTGGATTTATTCCAGTTACCTGCTTCTCACAGGCACTCACGACGTTTATTGGACAGAATCTGGGAGCAAAAGAGTATGACCGGGCAAAAAAAGGGGCATTGTTTGGAACTATTTGTGGAATCGGGATAGCAGAAGTGATCGGAATAGCAGTTTTTTTCTTTTCACCATACCTGATCGCTGCGTTTGGAGGAGATCAAAAAGCAATTGAATATGGAATTGCAGAGGCACATACGATCGCTCTTTTCTATTGTCTGCTTGCGTTTTCGCATTGTATGGCAGCAATTCAGAGAGGGGCGGGAAGAAGTATTGTTCCGATGTTTGTTATGATGATTGTATGGTGCGGAGTCCGGGTAACCTATATTAGTATTGTTATCAGGATTATTCCGGTGATCAATGTAATCTACTGGGCATATCCACTTACCTGGTTTATCAGTTCGGTGATATTTTTGATTCTGTTTCTTAAGACAGACTGGATTCACGGATTAGAGAAACAGTGACAGGGCGCATAAAAAAGAAAGCTGTACACTACTTATGTAGTGTGCGGCTTTCTTTTTTTGTATTTTTTCCTGAAATTACAGGGAAAGGGAATGAAGTTCCGTAAAAAATGAAGGATAAGATACATCTACACACTGACCATCCTGGATTTCAGTATTTCCCTCAGCGGCAAGGGCTGCGATGGAAAAGGCCATTGCGATCCGGTGATCCAGATAACTGTTGATCTGTCCTCCATGAACCGGATTACCGCCACGGATGATCATGCCGTCGTCGGTTGGTGTTACATCAACGCCCATGGCAAGAAGTCCTTCTGTAGTTGTTTTGATACGGTCAGTCTCTTTGACCTTCAATTCGGCAGCATCCCTGATGATCGTAGTTCCCTCGGCAAAAGCAGCCATCACTGCAATCATTGGAATCTCATCGATCAGTGTAGGGATGATTGCACCTTCTACGGTGGTTCCGTGAAGAGTGCTTGTACGTACAAGAAGATCAGCAGTTGGTTCACCACTGTCACAATTTTCATTTAGATAGGTAATGTCTGCCCCCATTGCCCTGCATACTTCAAGGATTCCGGCACGGGTCGGGTTAGTACCTACATTCTTTATCAGAAGTTCAGAACCTGGAACCAGAAGGGCAGCAGCGATGAAGTAAGCAGCAGAAGAAATATCTCCGGGAACCAGGATCTTCTGTCCGTATAATTCCTCACATGGGAGAATAGATGCAGTTGCACTGCCATCAGAATGTACTTCTGTCTGTACGTTGGCACCGAAGCCATTCAGCATCAGTTCTGTATGATTACGGGAAAGTACAGGTTCTGTAACCAGGGTTAATCCGTCTGCATAAAGTCCTGCCAGGAGTACGGAAGATTTAACCTGAGCAGAAGCTACTTTTGAGTGATAGTGGATTGCGTGCAGGGATGGATTCTGACCGGCAGGAAGCAGGCTGTTGATCAAAAGTGGTGCGCACCCGTTCCCATTCTGGCTTAAAATATCAGCGCCCATCATCCCAAGAGGCTCCATGATCCTCTTCATCGGGCGGGAGTTCAGAGAAGCATCGCCGGAAAGAGTGGTGGCAAACGGCTGACCGGAAAGAATACCGGAAATCAGTCTTGTGGTGGTTCCGCTGTTCCCCACATCTAAAAAAGAAGAAGGTTCGGAAAGTCCGTGAAGGCCTTTGCCGTGAACCAGGATACGGTCAGGTGTGTCTTCGATATTGATTCCCATGGCACGAAAGCAGCCGATGGTAGAGAGGCAGTCGGCACCGTGAAGAAAATGTGTGATCTCAGTAGTTCCTTTTGCCAGTGCACCGAACATAATAGAACGGTGGGAGATGGATTTATCGCCGGGAACAGATACTTCCCCGCGAAGCTGTTTAACAGGTTGGATTTGCATAATATAGTAACCTCTCATTCGTAAAATTCTATTTTCAAGCATTGTGACCAATTTACACAAAGTTCTGAAAAGATTTTTTGGACTGTCTTGCATTTAATGATGTGAGTGTCAAAAGTCCTCTTGCAAGCAAGCTTGCATCGGCTTTCTGACCTTTTGACCCTGGTATCATCATTTAATTATTAACGCTCATAAACAATATAACGATGCTTCTGCAAAAGTGCTACTGCCTTCTCACAGGAGATGCTGTCATAGAATTCGATGCGGAGTACGCCTTCTTCAAATTCACGGTTATGAACGATTCCGATGTTCTTAATGCTGAGTGCATTAGAAGCGAGGATGGTCGCAATGGTGGCGATCACACCGGCTTCATCCGGGATGTCACAGTAGATCTCGAATGCACGCTTGATCGGGCCGGCAGAACCGTTTGGCATGGAATTGCGGTAGTTCCGGGAATGGTCGAACATATCGTAGATTCCCTGGGAGTCTCCGGCATCAACCAGTTTTTTCGCTTCATTTAATGTTTCGATATAATTTCCAAGGATCTGGGAAATATTACTCTGATTCTGTGCACAGATATGTTCCCACATGGTCGGTGAGGAAGAGGCGATTCGCGTAATGTCCTTAAAGCCGCCGGCGGCGAGGGTTTTCATCAGCTCATCCTTGGTGTCGGTGTCTCTGACAAAGTTGACCAGACTTGCGGCAATGATATGTGGCAAGTGGCTGATCGTGCCGGTGACGATGTCGTGTTCATGATAATCCAGTACGATTGGAAGTGCACGCAAGGATTCTACGAAGGATGCGTATGCATCAACCTTTTTTTTCGCTACTTTGGCGGAAGGGGTGAGAACAAAGTAAGCGTTCTCGATCAGGATTGGTTTGGAATTGGCAAAACCACTCTTTTCGGAACCGGCCATCGGGTGTCCTCCGATAAAGTAATCCTCCAGTCCCAGCCGGATGATCTCGTCATGGATCGGAGTTTTGACACTTCCGACGTCAGTCAGGATCATATCATCATGCAGGTAAGGCATCATCTGCTTTAAATATGCAGTATTGAAAGCAACCGGGGCACATAAGAAGATGTAGTTGCAGCCTCGGAAATTATCATCGATTGAGGTACAGGCCACATTGATGATGGATTCTTGTGTGGCAAGTGCCAGAGTTTCTCTATTCTTGTCGAAAGCGACAATCTCATAATCCGGATAATATCGCCGGATCGCCTTTGCAATAGAGCCCCCAATGAGTCCGAGTCCGATAAATCCGATTTTTTTCTGTTTCATAATTTTTCGTCCTTTCGTGATAGTCTACCTTTCATAATATAGGAAAACAGGCTATCTGTCAATAAAGCAATACTTTAAAGTGTAAAAGCAAAAGTTTTTGTTGAAATTCTATAAAATAGTTGTGTTTTTATAGAAAGTTTAGTACAATATATCCATGAGAAACTTTAGCAAGGAGGCAGCAAGCATGAAGGTTTACAGAACGGATGAAATTAGAAACGTGGTCCTTTTAGGACATGGGGGAAGCGGAAAGACCAGTCTGGCAGAAGCGATGGCTTATGTATCTGGAGCAACAAATCGTATGGGATCTGTTGAGAACGGTAATACGATCAGTGATTTTGATAAAGAAGAACAGAAACGTAAATTCTCACTTAGCACAAGTCTGATTCCGATTGAATGGGAAAAAGCAAAGATTAATATCCTTGATACACCTGGATATTTTGATTTTGTCGGAGAAGTGGAAGAAGCAGTCAGCGCAGCCGATGCAGCTGTTATCGTTGTTTCCGGAAAAGCCGGTGTGCAGGTAGGAACCGAGAAAGCATGGGAGCTCTGTGATAAGTATAATCTTCCACGTATGATCTATGTTACTGAGATGGATGTGGATGATGCCAGCTTCCGTCAGGTTGTTGAAGATCTGACCGCAAGATACGGTAAAGTGATCGCACCACATTTCCAACCGATCCGTGAGAACGAGAAATTAGTAGGTTATGTCAATGTTATCAAGAATGCAGGTAGAAGATACACCGGACTTGGACAGAGAGAAGAGTGTGAGATTCCGGATTACTGTCTGCCGAACCTGCAGATTTACAGAGAGAAGCTTCTTGAAGCAGTGGCAGAGACCAGTGAAGCATTTATGGAACGTTATTTTGAGGGAGATGAATTCTCGGTTGAAGAGATCCGCTCTGCCATGAGAACAGAAGTTATGGACGGAGATATCGTTCCGGTAGCAATGGGATCCAATGTTCAGGCACAGGGTGTTGCAAACTTACTGTCTGATATCGTAAGATTTTTCCCAAGTCCGGAATACCGTGAATGCGTAGGTATCAACCGTAAGACCAATGAGATCTTTGAAGCACATCATGATTTTGCAGCCGCAAAGACCGCATATGTATTCAAGACCATGGTAGATCCGTTTATCGGAAAATATTCTTTCGTAAAAGTATGTTCCGGTGTATTAAAGGGGGATGATGTCCTTTACAATCCGGAGTCAGATGCAGAAGCAAAGATCGGCAAGATCTACACCTTATCCGGCAACAAACCGGTAGAAGTTCAGGAACTGTTTGCAGGTGATATCGGAGCGATTGCAAAACTGACAAGTACAAAGACAGGGGATACCCTTTCAACAAAAAATACACCGGTATCTTATGGAAGAACCGAATACTCCAAACCGTATACATATATGAAGTATGTAGTGAATAACAAAGGTGATGAGGACAAGGTATCACAGGCTCTTGCGAAGATGATGGCAGAGGATGTGACACTGAAAGTGGTAAATGACAGTGAGAACCGCCAGTCACTGATTTATGGAATGGGTGACCAGCATCTGGAAGTGACAGCAAGCAAGCTGGCAGAGCGTTACAAAGTCGGAATCAGACTGGAGACACCAAAAGTTGCGTTCCGTGAGACGATCCGCAAGAACTCGGATGTAGATACCAAGTATAAGAAACAGTCCGGAGGACATGGACAGTATGGACATGTTAAGATGCGTTTTGAACCATCCGGAGATCTGGATACATCGTATGTATTCCAGGAAGAAGTAGTCGGAGGTGCTGTTCCGAAGAACTACTTCCCGGCGGTTGAAAAAGGATTGCAGGAATCTGTATTAAAAGGACCTCTCGCCGGATATCCGGTAGTTGGCGTGAAAGCAACTCTGTATGATGGATCTTACCATCCGGTAGATTCTTCTGAAATGGCATTTAAGACTGCGACGATCCAGGCATTTAAGAAAGGATTTATGGAAGCAGGACCGGTTCTTCTTGAGCCAATCGCATCTGTGAAAGTAACCGTTCCGGATGATTATACCGGAGACGTTATGGGAGATCTGAACAAGAGACGTGGCCGTGTTCTTGGAATGAATCCACAGTCAGGCGGATATCAGGTAATTGAAGCGGATGTACCGATGACAGGCATGTTTGGATATTGCACAACACTTCGTTCTATGACAGGTGGACGAGGAAGCTATTCGTATGAATTTGCCCGTTATGAACAGGCTCCGGCAGATGTACAGGAAAAAGAAATTGAAAAGCGTGCAGCTGAAGAATAAGAATAAGGAAAAGCCGGGAGAAAATCCCGGTTTTTTCTATTGTACTTTCGTACTAAAAGTGGTATACATATTATGATGGTGGCAGCTTCGGCTGTCCCATTGGTATTTTATACAATTTTAGTATTAAAGGCTTAGTATTAAGAGCAAAAGTAGAGGAAAAGAAAAATGAAAATTGTAATTATTGGGGACGGGAAGGTTGGTCATAAACTGACCATACAGTTATCCGAAGAAAATTACGATGTGGTTTTGATTGACCAGAATGAGGGAAAATTAAAAGAAGCACTGAATCAGCTTGATATTCTCTGCATTACCGGAGATGGTGCAGATGCGAAAGTGCAGAAAGAAGCAGGAGTGCCGGGCGCTGATCTTGTTGTGGCATGTGCATCGACAGACGAACTGAATATGCTGAGCTGCCTGCTCGCAAAGAGACTGGGGGCAAAGCACACGATCGCCCGTGTAAGGAATCCGATCTATTATCAGCAGATCGATCTTTTGAAAGAGGACTTAAGACTGAGTATGGCTGTCAACCCGGAACTTATGGCTGCATTTGAGATTTCCAGATCGATCCTTCTTCCGGATACTGCAAAGGTAGAGACTTTTATGAAGGGAAAAGTCGAAATGGTAGAATTCATTGTCAAAGAAAGAAGCCATCTGGGCGGAGTATCGCTTGCTGAGCTTTACCGCAAGTTCCAGATCAAAGTTCTGGTATGTGCTGTAAGACGTGGATCGGAAGTGATCATCCCGAATGGTGATTTTGTCATCCATGATGGAGACCGGCTTCATATTGTTGCATCCCACAAATATATTGAAGAATTTTTCCATCTGATCGGAAAGCGGAAAGAGCCGAAGAATATTCTGGTTTGTGGTGGGGGAAAAGTCGGATATTATCTGGCAAAACAGCTTTTAGGACTTGGTATGCAGGTTAAGATCATTGAGCAGGACTGGAAGAAATGCGAAGATCTCTGCGACCAGCTTCCGAAAGCGACGATCATCTGTGGGAATGCCGCAGACCATGACCTTCTGATCGAAGAAGGAATTGAACAGGCAGATGCCCTGGTCAGCCTGACCGGTATGGATGAGGAGAATATTATCCTTGCACTTTTTGCAAAGACAAAAGGTGTGGACAAGATCGTGGCAAAGGTCAACGAAGACGGACGTGCCCAGCTTGTCGAGGAACTTGGGATCGATCTGATCGTATCGGCAAAGACTGCAACAGCAGATGCGATCATGAGTTATGTGCGTGCACGCCAGAATTCTCTCAAGAATGTCAATGTTGAATCTATGTATCAGCTGGTTGGCGGAAGAGTAGAAGCACTGGAATTTATTATCAAAGAAAAAACAGAATATACAGATATCCCGTTTAAGGATCTGGAACTGAAGCCGAACAATCTGATCGCATGTATCGGAAGAAAACGGCAGATTATTATTCCGGACGGGGATGAATCCATTCAGGTGGGCGACAGTGTTGTAATCGTTACGACCCAGAAGAAAGTTAAGGATATCACAGATATTCTGGCTGAGCAATAGGGGTGAAAAGAAATGAATGTGAAAATGATACGCTATATCATCAGTAAGATGATGGGAGCAGAGGGACTGCTGATGCTGCTTCCGATGATGGTTGGAATTATTTATGGCGAGCACACATCGGTTTATTTTCTGATTACAGCTGCGATCCTGACGGCAATTTATCTGCTGTTTGGCAGAAAATGCCCGGAGAACATGACGATTTATGCCAAAGAAGGTCTGATCATTGTTGCAACGGCCTGGATTTTCTGGTCACTTGCAGGTGCACTTCCATTTGTACTCAGCAAAAGTATTCCAAGCTATGTGGATGCTTTTTTTGAAACAGTATCCGGATTTACGACGACAGGTTCTACGATCCTGACTGAGATTGAAGGACTTCCGAAAGGAATTCTTTTCTGGCGTTCCCTGACACATTGGGTTGGTGGAATGGGAGTGCTGGTATTTGTTATGGTACTTACCTCTCTGGATGAGAAGAATTCCATGCATCTGATGCGTGCGGAAGTTCCGGGGCCAGAGGCAGATAAACTGGTTCCAAAGGCAAGAGGAACCGCAAGGATCCTGTATGGAATGTATTTTGCACTGACTGTAATTGAGGTAGTTTTTCTTCTGGCAGGAGGGATGAACCTGTTTGACGCAGTGACACATGCATTCAGTACTGCCGGTACCGGAGGATTTTCCGGTTACAATGCAAGTGTGGCACACTTCAACAGTGCCTACATTGATGGTGTGATCACCGTATTTATGATCCTGTTTGGTATCAATTTTAACCTGTATTTCTTTCTGCTTTTGAAAGAATTTAAGAGTGTATTTAAGAATGAGGAGCTGCGTGCTTACCTGGGAATCATTGCAGGAGCAACCGTTGTGATCACCTGCAATATCGCCGGAGGTTATCATTCTCTTTTAAAGGCATTCCGCTATGCGGCGTTCCAGGTGGCATCCGTGATCACGACAACTGGATTTGTGACGGCAGATTTCAACAAGTGGCCGGAGCTTTCCAAATGTGTTCTGCTTCTTGTGATGGTAATCGGTGCTTCTGCCGGTTCAACAGGCGGTGGTATCAAGGTATCAAGACTTCTGATCCTGGTAAAAAGCATCCGCCGGGAGCTGAAAACTATGATCCATCCGAAAGCAGTCAATATCGTAAAAGTAAATGGGAAAAAAGTGAAAGAAGAGACGATGCGGGGGGTATATGTATACTTTATTGCGTATATACTAATCCTGATCGTATCCGTGCTTCTGATCTCGATCAATAACTTTGATTTTACTACTTCATTTACCGGAGTGCTTACTACGCTTAATAATGTAGGACCGGGACTGAATATGGTAGGACCGGTGGAAAATTTTGCGAAGTTCTCAGACTTCTCGAAGATTGTTTTCTGCGTGGATATGCTGATCGGACGACTGGAGATCTTCCCGTTCCTGATGCTGTTCTCGCCGTCACTTTGGAGTAGAAAATTCTAAGACAGCTTTGGTAAGGCAAAAACGATGAAAAGGAGAATTTATGAAAAAGAAAAATATAGCGATCAGTTTTCTGCTGTTTTTAGTGGTAGCAGGAATCTGGTATTATGTATCACTGCCGGCTTTTAACATCCATTCTTCCGGAGTATGGTATTTTGTGCTTGTTCTGGTGCTTGCGGTCGGTCTTGTGTTTGCAGGAAAAAAAGGCTTGCGATACGGAGCGATTGATCTGAAGGAGATGAAAGAATCCAAAGGTTTCAAATGGTGTGTCCGTCTTTTTATTCTTTTGTTAGTGATTTATCTGGCCGGAACCATTCTTTCTTCACCGATTGTGAATGCGAAGAAATATCAACAGCTTCTGAAGGTAGAAGAGGGCGAATTCACGAAAGATATCGAGGAGCTTTCCTTTGACCAGATCCCGCTTCTGGATAAGGAGTCTGCGCAGCTTTTAGGAGACCGGAAGATGGGAAGCATGTCAGATATGGTATCCCAGTTTGAGGTGGACGATATCTACAGTCAGATCAACTACAAGGATCGTCCGGTCCGTGTGTCACCTTTGAAATATGCGAATCTGATCAAATGGTTTACCAATCGGAAAGATGGACTTCCTGCATATATCCGGATCGATATGGCAAGTCAGACAACGGAGATGGTAAAGCTGGAGCAGGGAATGAAGTATTCGACCAGCGAGCATTTTGGAAGAAATATATACCGTCATCTTCGTTTTGCGCATCCGACTTATATTTACGGAGACCTTAGTTTTGAAATTGATGATAATGGTGTTCCATACTGGGTAGCACCGGTCAAAAAGTATAATATTGGTCTTTTCGGAGGAGAAACGGTAGGGCATGTGGTGCTCTGCAATGCGATCACCGGTGAAATGCAGGACTACAGGATCGATGAAGTCCCGGAATGGATCGACCGAGCCTATTCGGCAGATCTTCTGGTACAGCTTTATGATTATTATGGCACGTTAAAGCATGGGTATTTTAACAGTGTACTCAGCCAGAAAGATTGTCTGAAGACAACAAACGGATATAATTATCTGGCGATTGATGATGATGTATGGGTGTACACGGGAGTAACTTCTGTAAACAGTGACCAGTCCAATGTGGGATTTGTTCTGATGAACCAGAGAACTATGGAGACAAAGTATTATCCGGTGGCAGGTGCGATCGAGGATTCTGCGATGGCATCGGCAGAAGGACAGGTACAGAACCTGAAGTATCGGGCGACTTTCCCGCTGCTGCTTAACATTTCCGGGGAGCCGACTTACTTTATGGCACTTAAGGATGATGCAGGACTTGTGAAAAAGTATGCAATGGTCAATGTCCAGAAGTACCAGGTTGTTGCGATCGGGGACACGGTAAGTGTATGTGAAGAATCCTACAATAATCTGCTTCTTACCAATGGAATCAAGGAAAAAGAAGAAGTGAAGATGGATACCGGCACGATCGAAGGAAAGATCACGAAAATCGCCCAGGGTGTTATAGATGGAGATTCTCATTACTACATTATGCTGGAAGGATCAGATGAGATTTTTGATGTATCGGTAGTCGATTTTATTGAGATCATCAAGTACAATGTGGGAGATGATGTAAAACTGGAGTATGCAAAAGGGGATAAGGCAAATACGGTTTTGTCTTTGAAATAGCATGATGTTGGGGTCAAAAGGTATTTTGACCCCTTTGATACCAGATTGCGAGAGTGCAAAAATCCTCTTGCAAGCAAGCTTGCATCGGCTTTCTGACCTTTTGACCCTGGTATCATAGCATAAAAAGAATGTGCTCTGTCACATTTGGAAAACCATAAAAGGAGGGATGAAGATTTACAGAAAATCTTCATCCCTCCTTTTGGATAATGTCTATCTTAGTTAAGGAGTGTACAATCTTCAAAATTTACATTACCAAGCTGTTCATTCGTTGCACTGATGCTGACATAAAAATCTACATCATTTTCTTTGGAGATCTTTTTCAGTGTTTCGATGAAAGAAGGAATGTTCTCAAGTGTGATGTCGGCGTGCTTTAAAATACCGTCGATAAAGATTGCTTTGATATCATGGTCTGCGCTTAACATACCGTAAATAAATCCAAGATATTCATCGGTATTGGTGATTACATCATAGTCATCCATGCAGATCGCTCTGATGTTGAAAGATAAGCTGTATGTATCTCTGTGGCTCTTCTTGATGAAGAATACGTTTCCTTCACATGTCTTTACAGCTTCGTTAGCACGTTCGATCATTTGCTGGGTTTTTCCGCTTCCTTTTGGGCCTGTCAATAAATTAACCATATTATCAAGTCTCCTTTGTTTATGAATTTGTACTAAAAAAGTACGAGATTTTATAAAACTATTATACACTAATCACAATGCATTAACAAGCTATTTATTTGCATCTTTTAAAGAAATGTGATACGATATAGCTCGGAAACAATTTGCAGTTAGAAAAGGCTAATTTATAAAATTATAATAATAAGAAAAGAGGAACGAAAAATGACGAAAGTTGATATTATTTCTGGTTTCCTGGGAGCAGGAAAGACAACATTCATCAAGAAACTGATCGAGGATGTATTTCCGGGAGAAAGACTGGTCCTGATCGAGAACGAATTTGGGGAGATCGGTATTGATGGCGGATTCTTAAAAGATGCCGGCGTTGAGATCACAGAGATGAACTCAGGATGTATCTGCTGTACACTGGTGGGGGATTTTAGCAAAGCACTTCAGAAAGTACTTGTAGATTATACACCGGATCGTGTCATCATCGAACCTTCAGGAGTTGGAAAGCTTTCTGATGTTGTAAAAGCAATCGAGGGTGTCAAAGATGAGGCAGATATTGAGATTGACGGAAGAATCACAGTTGTTGACGGTAAGAAAGCAAAGATCTATCTCAAGAACTTCGGAGAATTCTTCAATAACCAGGTAGAGCATGCATCTACGATCGTTATCAGCCGTACCCAGATGATGACAGATGAAAAGGTAGAAGAGTGCGTGCATATGTTGCGTGAGAAAAATGCAGAGGCAACCATTATTTCCACACCTTGGGAAGAACTTGGAAAAGATGCCGTTTTGCATGCCCTGCAGCATGGCGCTGAGATCGAAGGTATCCTGGAAGAACATGCACACGAGCATGACGACCACGAACATCATTATCATCATGATGACGAATGTGGCTGCGGTCATGATCACGAGCATCATCACGATCACGAAGAGCATGAGCATCATCACGATCACGAAGAGCATGAGCATCATCACGAACATGATGAGAACTGCACCTGCGGATGCCACGATCATGACCATGAACACCATCATGATCACGACCATGAAGAGCATGAGCATCATCATGACCATGATGAGAACTGCACCTGCGGATGCCATGACCATCACCACGGACACGAAGGACATCATCATGCAGATGAAGTATTTACAAGCTGGGGCAAGGAGACTGCTCATAAGTATACAGAAGAAGAACTGGATTACCTGCTGAAAGCATTATCTGAGACAGATGCTTACGGAACCGTACTTCGTTCCAAAGGCATTATCCAGATGGCAGACGGTTCCTGGAAGCAGTTTGATATGGTTCCGGAAGAATATGAAGTCCGTGAGGGACAGGCTGATTACACAGGACGTGTATGCGTGATCGGAACAGATCTCAAAGAAGAGGATCTGATTAAGTTATTCCATATCTAGGAGGAGCAAGCGGCGATGACAACACCGGTATATATCTGTACAGGATTTCTGGACAGTGGAAAAACAACATTTATCAAGGACACATTGATGAAGCAGGAATGGATCGAAGAAGGTCCGACATTGCTTTTGCAGTGTGAAGAGGGAGAGGAAGAGTACTCGGAAAAATATCTGGATGAGAACGGACTGTTCCTCTTCAATATAGAAGAAAGAGAAAAGTTAAATAAAACTTTCTTTGAAAACTGTGAGAAGATCTATCATCCGGTCCAGGTGATCATTGAGTACAATGGAACCTGGGATCTGCAGGAAATCCTGGATGAAGATTTTCCACGCAACTGGGAGATTCAGGGTGTGTACTCAACGGTTAGCGGTGAGACGCTGGACATGTACCTGAAGAATATGCGGAATATGCTGATGAACCAGCTTACAGAATCTGAGTTGATCATCATCAACCGTTGTGGGGAAAATACAGACCGAAGTGCGTTCAGACGTGCCCTTAAGATCCAGAACCCACAGGCGCAGCTGATCTTTGAAGGCGTGGATGGCAATATTATCCCACAGACAGAAGAGGATCTGCCATATGATCTGAAAGCAGACCATATCTTCATTGATGATGTGGACTTTGGTACCTGGTATGTGGATGCATATGAGCATCCGGAGCGCTACGAGCACAAGAAGATCACCTTCCTTGCACAGCTTTTCCGTCCGAAGGGAATGCCGGCAAATATGCTGATTCCGGGAAGACAGATCATGACCTGCTGCGCAGATGATATCCGTTTCTATGGATATCCATGTAATCTTGGAAGGGCAGCGCAGATCACACAGAGAAGCTGGAAAAAAGTAACCGTCAAGTTCGAGTACGAAGCGTACCGTCCGATGGTTCCAAAGCAGCCGGTTCTTTATATGCTGGAGATGGAATCCGCAGAAAAACCGGAAGAAGAGGTAGTATATCTTGGATAAATTTCAAGTATTAAAGCAATTTTTTGGCTATGACGGATTCCGACCGGGACAGGAGAAATTGATCGATGCGATCCTGTCCGGCCGGGATGTACTCGGCATACTGCCAACGGGAGCCGGAAAGTCCATCTGTTTTCAGATTCCGGCTCTGATGATGGGAGGTATTACACTTGTGATATCTCCCCTTATTTCTCTTATGAAGGATCAGGTGGCATTCCTCAACCAGGCAGGGGTTCATGCAGCCTATCTGAACAGTTCCCTGACTATGGGGCAGTACCGGAAGGCACTTGCTTTTGCAAAAGAAGGAAGATATAAGATTATCTATGTGGCACCGGAGCGGCTGGAAACTGCAGAGTTTATGGATTTTGCTATGAGCGTGGATATTTCTATGATCGCAGTCGATGAAGCGCACTGTGTTTCCCAGTGGGGACAGGATTTCCGGCCAAGTTATTTAAAGATTACAGAGTTTGTAGAGTATCTTCCAAAGCGGCCGGTTGTGAGTGCATTTACTGCAACAGCGACGAAAGAAGTAAGAGAGGATATGATCGATATCCTGATGCTGGAGGATCCGGAAGTAGTAATGACAGGTTACGACAGACCGAATCTGTTCCTTGCGGTACAGTTCCCAAAGAATAAATATGCCGCGCTCAAAGCATTTATTGAGGAGCATCCGGATCAATGCGGGATCGTCTACTGCCTGACCAGAAAGCAGGTGGAGGAAAATTGCGCACTCCTGGAAATGGATGGGTTTTCCGTGACCAGGTATCATGCGGGACTGACAGACCGGGAGCGGCGTGATAATCAGGATGATTTCATTTATGACCGGAAGCAGATCATGGTGGCGACGAATGCATTCGGGATGGGAATTGATAAATCCAATGTCCGCTTTGTCGTACATTACAATATGCCGAAGAATTTGGAGTCCTATTATCAGGAAGTGGGACGCTGCGCCCGGGACGGTGAGCCGGGGGAGTGCCTGCTTTTATATAGTGGACAGGATGTGATCACAAACCAGATGTTTATTGAGAACAACCGCGACAATCAGGAACTGGATGAACTGACGCGCCGGATCGTGATGGAGCGGGATCAGGAGCGCCTGAAAAAGATGACTTATTATTGTTTTACAAAGGAATGTCTGCGTGATTATATTCTGCGGTATTTTGGGGAATACGGTAGCAATTACTGTGGGAACTGTTCAAACTGTAAGACGCAGTTTGATACTGTGGATATGACGGCAGAGGCAAGGATACTTGCCATGTGTGTAAAAGAAAGTCATCAGCGTTATGGAATCAATGTGATTCTGGATACGGTGCATGGGGCAAACAATGCGAAGATCCGGCAGTATGGCATGGGTGCCAGTCCGGCTTACGGGGTACTTTCTAAGACGCCATCGTGGAAGCTCAGGCAGATCTTCAACCAGCTTCTGGCAGAAGGATATCTGAAGACCACGCCGGATTCTTATATGATTGTGAAACTGACTGAAAAGTCGGAAGCACTGATTGCAGGGCAGGAGACATTTACAATGAAGATGGCAAAAGAACCGGAGAAAGAGGCGAAGACAACAGCGAAGAAAAAAGTGAAGAAAACGGCCGGACTGGTTCTGAATAAAGAGCAGGAAGAGTCTTTTGAAATCCTGCGCGCCCTGCGGGCAGAGATAGCAAGAGAAGAAAAAGTTCCGCCTTATATTGTATTTTCCGATAAGACCCTTGTGCAGATGTGTATCGAAAAGCCGACAAATAAGAATGCTATGCTGAAAGTTTCCGGTGTGGGAGAGTTCAAGTTTGAAAAATATGGAGAGCGCTTTCTGGAGGTGATCCGGTCGTGGACATAGAATATCATCTGATCCGGTCAGATAGGCGCAGTATTGGAATCGAAGTTGACCGGGAAGGAAAGGTGACGGTCCGTGCACCCTATTCCTGTGAGAAAAAGCGGATTGACCGGTTTCTTCTGGAAAAAGAGAACTGGATCCGACAGAAGGTAAAGTTTCAGAAGGAAAATGCAATGAAGCGGCAGGAAAAGAGAGAGATGCCGGAAGCAGAAAAGAAATATTACCGGAATCTTGCAAGAGAAGTATTAGGTGCAAGGACCGGATACTATGCCCGGAAAATGGGTGTGACCTATGGGCGTATTTCCATCCGGGAGCAGAAGACCAGGTGGGGAAGCTGCAGCAGCGTGGGGAATCTCAATTACAACTGGAAGCTGGTGCTGATGCCGCCGGGAGTTCTGGATTATGTTGTGGTGCATGAGCTGGCACATCGTAGAGAAATGAATCATTCCGCTGCATTCTGGAAGGTCGTGGCGACGTGGATGCCGGACTATAAAAAATATAGAAAATGGCTGAGAGATAACGGAAATCAATTTTAAATGGTAAAAATAATCAAGAATTCGTAAAAAACAATCAAGAATCTCTTGACGGAACTTGTATTTATTTTTATAATAACAAGGTATATGAAAAAAACAAGGATAAGGATCAGTAAAAGATTAGAGTCTGTACAGAGAACTGCCGGGCGGTGCAAGGCAGCAGATCAAATCTTTGAACTCGCCTTTGAGTTCTTCTGCTGAACGGTTTTCAGATAGGCAGAAGCGGGAATTCCCGTTATAGAATCACAAGTGCGCTGCACCGTAAGTTATGTTACCGGGATGCGGCGAAGAAGAGTGGTACCACGGAATTTAATCTTTCGTCTCTTTGAATTTATCAAAAGAGGCGAAAGATTTTTATTTAACAGGAAATCCTGATGAAATTTCCTGTTAAATAAAAGGTTAAGACACTTTTTTTCATACTGAAACAATACCAGGAGGAAAGAAAAATGGCAGTACCTTACAATCATAAGGCAATCGAAAAGAAATGGAAAGAAAAATGGGCTGAGAATCCGGTTAATCCGAAAGTGGATGAAAACGGCAACCCGAAAAAGAAATATTATTGTCTGGACATGTTCCCGTATCCGTCAGGAAACGGTCTTCATGTAGGACACTGGAGAGGCTATGTTATCTCCGACGTGTGGAGCCGTTACAAACTGCTTCAGGGATATTACATCATTCATCCGATGGGATGGGATGCATTCGGTCTTCCGGCTGAAAACTATGCGATCAAGATGGGAACCCATCCTGCAAAATCGACAGCAGCAAACATCGCGAATATCAAACGTCAGATCAATGAGATCTCAGCGCTTTATGACTGGGATATGGAAGTCAATACAACAGATCCTGATTTCTACAAATGGACACAGTGGATCTTTGTAAAGATGTTCAAAGAAGGACTTGCATACGAAAAAGAATTCCCGATCAACTGGTGCCCGTCTTGTAAGACAGGTCTTGCAAACGAAGAGGTTGTAGGCGGAAAATGCGAACGCTGCGGCGCTGAAGTTACAAAGAAGAACCTTCGTCAGTGGATGCTGCGTATCACAAAATATGCAGACCGTCTGTTAAATGACCTGGATAAGCTTGACTGGCCGGAAAAAGTTAAAAAGATGCAGACAGACTGGATCGGTAAATCTTACGGTGCAGAAGTAGATTTCCCGGTTGAAGGAAGAGAAGATAAGATCACCGTATACACAACAAGACCAGATACGCTTCATGGAGCAACCTTCATGGTACTTGCACCGGAACATAAGCTTGCAGCAGAGCTTGCAACACCGGAACACAAAGAAGAAGTAGAAAAATATATCTTCGATTCTTCTATGAAGTCTAATGTAGACCGTCTGCAGGACAAAGAAAAAACAGGTGTATTTACAGGAACTTACGCGATCAACCCTCTGAACGGAGCAAAGGTACCGATCTGGCTTTCTGATTATGTACTGGCTGATTATGGTACAGGAGCCATCATGTGTGTACCGGCTCATGACGACCGTGACTTTGAATTTGCAACCAAGTTCAACATCCCGATCATCCAGGTTATTGCAAAAGACGGTAAAGAAATCGAAAATATGACAGAAGCTTACACAGAGGCTTCCGGAACGATGATAAATTCCGGAGAATGGAATGGCATGGAAAGCTCTGTCCTTAAGAAAGAAGCTCCACATATCATCGAAGAAAGAGGAATCGGACGTGCAACTGTAAACTACAAGCTGCGTGACTGGGTATTCTCCCGTCAGAGATACTGGGGAGAACCAATTCCGATCGTACACTGCCCGGAATGTGGCGCTGTACCGGTACCGGAGGATCAGCTTCCGCTGAGACTGCCGGATGTAGAATCTTATGAACCGACAGGAACAGGAGAATCTCCACTTGCGGGAATCGATGAATGGGTAAATACAACCTGTCCTGTTTGTGGAAAACCGGCAAAACGTGAGACAAATACCATGCCGCAGTGGGCTGGATCTTCATGGTATTTCCTGCGTTATGTAGATAATCACAACAACGAAGAACTTGTATCCAGAGAAAAAGCAGATGCAATGCTTCCGGTAGATATGTATATCGGTGGTGTAGAACATGCAGTACTTCACCTTCTGTATTCAAGATTCTATACTAAATTCCTTTGCGATATCGGTGTGATCGATTTTGATGAGCCGTTTGTCAAACTGTTCAACCAGGGAATGATCACAGGTAAGAATGGTATCAAGATGAGTAAGTCAAAAGGAAATGTCGTGTCTCCGGATGATCTTGTAAGAGATTATGGATGCGATTCTTTAAGAATGTATGAACTCTTCGTAGGACCACCGGAACTGGATGCAGAGTGGGATGACAGAGGAATCGATGGTGTATACCGTTTCCTTAAAAAACTCTGGAACCTGCTTATGGACAGCAAGGATAAAGATATCAAACCAACCAAAGAGATGATCAAAGTACGTCATAAACTGGTTTATGATATCACAACCCGTCTGGAAAGCTTCAGCCTGAATACCGTTATTTCTGCATTCATGGAGCATACAAATACACTGGTTGCGATCGCTAAGAAGGAAGGCGGAGTAGACAGAGATACTCTGGATACCCTTGCTGTATTACTGGCACCATTTGCACCACATATGGCAGAAGAAATCTGGGAAGAACTTGGCAACAAAGAAAGCGTATTCCGTGCCGGATGGCCAAAATACGATACAGAAGCCATGAAAGATGATGAAATCGAAATTCCGGTACAGATCAATGGAAAAACAAGAGCAGTCATCAAGATTTCCGCAGAGGCTACAAAAGAAGAAGCAATCGCTGCCGGAAAAGAAGCAATCGCAGATAAACTTACAGGAAATATCGTAAAAGAAATCTACGTTCCGAAGAAGATCATAAACATTGTGCAAAAATAGGCAGTGCAAATAACTCAAGCCGAGGTCAAATCCTGCTAGCAGGAATTTGACCTCGGCTTGAGTTATTTATAGGGCGTATGCCCGTCAATCGAACGAACTATGTTCGTGAGATTGTGCACTGCCGTAAATTTGCGACAAAAGTAAACCATTCAAGGCGTACGCTCGTCAATCGAACGAACTATGTTCGTGAGATTGTGCACTGCCGTAAATTTGCGACAAAAGTAAACCATTCAAGGCGTACGCCCGTCAATCGAACGAACTTGTTCGTAAGATTGGAGCACTGCCGTAATTCTGCGACAAAGTAAATCATTCAAGTATAAGTCCGTCAATTTTCCGGTAATCCTTTACGGATTCCAAAAGTGGATGCAGGGAAAAAGGGAATACAGCTGATCAACCGGAATATGGTCAGAAATATTACATTTGATAACAAATAAAAATATGCTATACTGTTCTTGAACTTTGAGTAAGGAGGAACAAACAGATGGGAAATGTACACAGTATAGACGTAGAAGAGGATCAGTTTGCATACCGTTATGATACGCAGCTTCTGATCGATAGAAGAGATGAAGATCTGGATGAAGATGAGATTGCAGAATACATCTCTGAACATTTTGAGGGAAACTGTCTGATCGCGGTAGGAGATGAAGATCTGATCAAAATTCATTTCCATACAAACGAGCCATGGAAGATTCTGGAATATTGTAATAGTATTGGCGAGATTTACGATATCGTAGTGGAAGATATGATCCGGCAGTCAGCTGGGCTAAAAGGATAGTATGTACCTGATATCACTTTATTTTGACGAAGGGACAAACAAGAAGATCCAGTTATATATGGAACAGATTGCGCAAAGAACGGGCAATATGGCGATGATTGACGGAAAGGTTCCGCCACATATTACCTTGTCGGCATTTGATATGGCAGAAGAAGAGAAAGCAATCGCCGGCTTTACGGCAATGGAACAGGAATTTGAAAAAGGACAGATTTTCTGGTGCTCGGTAGGGATGTTTCTGCCACATACAATTTATTTGTCACCGGTTTTAAATGCATATCTGCAAAAGCTGTCAGAGTCTGTTTTCTCAAAGATCAGATATCTGGAGGAGGTACGGATCCAGATCAGATACCAGCCGTTTTCCTGGTTCCCGCATACAACACTGGGAAAAAGACTGAACCAGGCGGAAATGCGGGAGGCATTTGTTGTGATGCAGAACCAGTTTGCACCGTTTACAGGTGAAGCGGTTGAGATTGGGCTTGCGAGGACGAATCCATACAGGGATTTATGTAAGATAAAGTTAAAATAAAAAGAAGATTTTCGCGGATCTGAATCGACACGTGAAAATCTTCTTTTTCGCTATCAGAGGAACTATCCGAGCACAGTTCTACTAAAGTTTTCCCTCTGGAACCCTGGAAATGATCGTCCGGTTGATCCGTACCAGGAAGAAGGAGGATACCATAAGTGAAATGACCTCCGCAATCGGGAAGGACCACCACACTACATGAAGACCGCCAAGCTTTGCAAGGATATATGCGGCAGGGATCAGTACAAATAACTGACGCATAATGGAGACGATCATGCTGAAAAATGCTTTTCCAAGAGCCTGAAATACTGTTCCTGATACAATACAGAACCATGCGATCAGATAGTGGATTCCGATGATCCGCAGGGCAGGAACTCCGATGGTGAGCAGCTCGTCCGATGCATTGAACATACCCAAAAGTATCTGTGGGATTCCTTCAAAGCAGAGGAATCCGATGAAGGTGAGGCAGAAGGCAACCAGCATACTGAGCTTGATCGTCTTGAGCATACGTTTTCTCTGACCGGCACCATAATTGTAGGCAATGATCGGAGTAATTCCATTGTTGAGACCGAATACCGGCATGAAGAAGAAACTCTGTAGCTTAAAGTAAACGCCGAATACAGCAGTTGCGGTTGATGAAAACTCGATCAGGATACGGTTCATGCAGTAAGTCATAACCGATCCGATGGACTGCATAATAATCGTTGGAATTCCAACTGCATAAATGGTGCCGATAATATGGAAATCGAGTCTGAATCCATGAAACTTCAGTTTCACATCATGATTGTACCGGTGGTTACAAAATCCGGCGACAAGTGCGGCAACGCATTGTCCGATCACGGTTGCAACAGCAGCTCCGGTCACACCCATTTTCGGAGCTCCGAGAAGTCCGAAGATCAGGATTGGATCAAGAATGATGTTAGTGATTGCCCCTGTCAGCTGGGAAGTCATACTGAAGATGGTTCTTCCGGTTGAAGTAAGAAGACGCTCAAAGAAGACCTGTGCAAGCAGCCCGAAAGAAAAAATCATGACGGTGCTTAAGTATTCAATTCCGAGTTCCATGATCTCCTGGTCAGCATTTCCAATCTGACTTGCGTAAAAAGGACGGACGATCGTAAAGCCAAGAATGAAAAATACGAGATAGCTGAAAAAATATAAAATGGCAGCGTTGCTTGCAGTTGCATTTGCTTTTTTGAAATTTTTCTCTCCAAGTGATTTGGAAAGGAGTGCATTCATGCCGACACCGGTTCCGGTTCCAACTGCAATAAGCAGTGTCTGGAGTGGAAAGGCAAGTGAAACGGCGGTCAGTGCATTTTCCGATAATTTAGCGACAAAAATACTGTCTACAATGTTGTACAAAGCCTGTACCAGCATAGAAATCATCATAGGCAGAGACATATTAAATAATAGTTTTCCGATGGGCATGGTACCCATTTTGTTTTCTGCAGGTGCAGATGTATTTTCCTGATTCATTTTCTCATTCCTTTCTGTTCTGATAAAAGAGTAAAAATATTGTAAAAACAGCCACTAAACACATATGATATAGGAAAATACGAAGATAATCAAGTGGAATAAGGGAGTATAAATTGACTTCTTTCGGACAGACGGGTATAATTCTTGTTATATGGAGAAATAGGAAAGGGATATACTAGAATGAGCAATACAAATCAGAAAATCGAAACTTTAAATAAACTGCGTACTACAGAGGCAATTTATGTACTGATGTCATCCTGTACAAGAATGCCATATGTGGTCTGCGACCCGGAGACATTTGATGATGAGATCCTTCTTTACTACACAGAAGCGGAAGCGAAAGAAGAGGCTATGAAGCTTCAGAAGGAGGGAAATCCAATGCAGCTTGTCAAGGTGGATGAAAATTCCCGCCTGTCATTTTTTACCGGGTTGTTTCCAATGGGAGTCAACTGTATTCTGGTGGACAAAGGTTTGGACGGACAGATTACTGTGCAGCTTGACGAATTGATCACGAGACCGAAGGATGAAGAACTGCCAGAAGGAAAAATACGTGTAGAGAATCCGGAACTGGTGCTGACTGCAGCGTATTTTATGCAACAGATGAGAAAGCCGGATAAACCGGAGATGACGGATGAGTTAAAAGAACTGAACGAAGAAATGCTTGCCCATTATCAGGAGGGGCGTTATATTGTGACTGTTCAGGAGGACAAAGGAATTCCGATTCTGAAACAGAAAGATGGGAAAGTGTATCAGCCAATCTTTACGGATGTGCAGGAAGTTAAGAAATTCCAGAACCTGAACAAGGGTGTGACTTTGAAAACCGCTGTTGTAGAAGGAAGTAAGATTCCGGAAATTCTTTCACCGGAAGCATTTGGCGTTGCAGTCAATCCGTTTGGGGTGAACCTGCAGTTGCAGATAAACAGAAAACCGGCGAAAACGAAAGAAAACGAAAACAAAACACAAGAATAATCGAAAATAAAAAAGAAAAAATGAAAATTGCAAGAGGAATCCTGATCTGCGGAACAGGTATCGGGGTAAGCATTGCTGCCAACAAAGTTCCGGGAGCTTATGCAGCACTGGTTAACAATGTATATCAGGCTCAGAGAGCACAGCTCAGTAATAATGCCAACATTATCACACTTGGTGCACAGGTTACAGGAATTGAGCTCGCAAAATGCCTCGTAAAAGAGTACTTAAGCGTAACTTTCGATCCGGAATCCCGTTCTATGCCAAAGGTGGCAAGAATTACAGAATACGAAAAAGAAGGTAAATAATCTGAGTTATTCAGAAAGCGTAAAGGGCAGTCCATCAAGGGCTGCTTTTTGCTATAGAAAAACACGATAAGGATATACAATTATAGTATAAATGTATTTGAGATAGAAGGGAAAATGTGATAACATTAGATAGCAAAATTCAAAAAGGGGAAAAGGAAAAAGAGATGAAAAACAAGAAGCTATGGATATTTGGGGGAATCATCCTTTTGATTGTGATCCTGAATCATATTTTTGACTGGTCTTCTTACATAAGTACTGCAGAAAATCTTGAATTTATGAAGCGGATAGTGCAGAATAATCTTCCTCTGGCAATTCTATTGTATATGGTATTGACAGTTGTTGGGTGTGTGGTGCTTGCGCTTCCGGGAGTGACGTTTGCGATACTGGCAGGACTTCTCTTTGGACCAGTAATCGGTACGATTTGTTGTTCTCTGGCAACAACGATCGGGGCGGTTCTTGCATTTATTGCAGGACGTTTTTTCTTGAAAGACAGTATTGGACCAGTGGTTGCAAAAAACCGTATCTTGAAAAAATGGTTGTTTGACGATACTGGCTGTAATGAATTATTTGTTCTTATGATTACACGTCTGGTTCCGGTATTTCCATTTAATCTGCAGAATTTTGCGTATGGTATTACAGATATCCGTTTTAGTACGTATGCAATTGGTTCGTTGATATTTATGCTACCTGGTACAGCGATGTATACGGTTGGTACAGCAGGCCTTGCGGATAAGGAGAATAGGTTGCTTTATATTGGAATAGCAGTAGTGCTGGCAGTTGTAGTCACGATAATCGGGATAATCCTGAAAAAATGTTACCTGAAAGATGACCTGGAAGAAAATAAGGAATAAGGAGTAAAAAGTATGGAAAAAAAGAAAAATATTTGGGTGGGGAAAATAGTAGTGATCGTTTTGATTATTGTATCAATCGGAAGTTATTATGTATTTCCGTCCGTAAAACATGTGATGAATCAGGTATTTAAGATGTTTGCTAGTGGAGACTTTGCAGTGGTCAGAGACTTTGTAGCATCTTATGGGGCATATGCGGCATTGATTTCATTTTTGCTTATGATTTTTCAGTCGATTGCAGCGCCACTTCCGGCATTTCTGATTACATTTGCAAATGCGAATCTTTTTGGATGGTGGCAGGGAGCTATTCTGTCATGGAGCAGTGCGATGGCAGGAGCAGCGGTATGCTTTTTCATTGCAAGAATACTTGGACGTGATGTGGCAGAAAAGCTTACGAGTAAAGCTGGAATGCAGCAGATAGATACATTTTTTGAAAAATATGGAAAGAATACAGTTCTGATCTGTCGTTTGCTTCCGTTTGTTTCGTTTGATATTGTAAGTTATGCAGCAGGACTTACTTCGATGTCGTTTATATCTTTTTTTGTGGCAACTGGTGTAGGACAGCTTCCGGCAACGATTGTATATTCTTATGTTGGAGGAATGCTGACAGGAGGAGCGAAGCTTCTGGTGACAGGACTGCTGATCCTGTTTGCTCTGTCGGCACTGATTTTTATGGGGAGAAAGATCTACATGGACAGACAGAATAAAAAAGCAAAATAAATGGTATAAAAAAGTCATTATCTATGGATAGGATAATGACTTTTTCTGTACAATCTTTAGAAAAAATTTACACAATCTTTCTTGAATCCCATTTCATCAGGTACTATAATGGACGTTATTAAGGAAATTTGGAGGATGCTATGCTGTTTCAAAATACAGGACTGACCAGGGCGATGTATCAGTTTTTTCAGACACTCATTTACGTTGCCCCTGCCACACTATTTGCTGTTTCGCTGCATGAATTTGCACATGGATATGTGTCATATAAACTCGGGGATATGACACCAAAATATGACGGAAGACTGACCTTGAATCCATTTAAGCATCTGGATGTGTGGGGAACGTTATGTCTGCTTGTCTTTCATGTGGGATGGGCAAAGCCGGTAAGGATCAATACCAGGAATTATAAGAATAAAAAAAGAGATACAATTCTTGTGGCAGCAGCGGGAGTAGTCATGAATTTCCTGCTTGCGTTTGTCTGTATGATTCTGCACGGGCTTTTGTATAAGTATGGATCGAGTGGGTTGATTCTGAATTATCTTTATGTGCTTACTTATTATGGAGCAGTGCTGAATATTGGACTTGGTGTGTTCAATCTGATTCCGATTCCGCCCCTTGACGGATCGAATATTCTTGCTGAGATCTTTCCGAGGGTAGCAGAGTTTTACTGGAAGATCCGACCGTATAGTATGTGGATTCTGCTTCTGTTACTTGGAACAGGAATTCTGGATGTGCCGATCAGTCTGCTGAATTCTGCAGTAATCAATGGGATGTGGAGTTTTGTGAAAGCAATTCTGAGAGTTGGATTTGTGACGACCGGTGGAGGAACGGTGATTTAAGAGAAAGGTGAAAAAGAGCCGGGAAACGGTGTAAGTGAAAATAGAAAATTGCGTATAGGAAAATGCAGGTAGTCGAGAGGATTACCTGCATTTTTCGTATACATTGTAAAACTGAAAAGAAATAAGGAAATATTACGAAAGACATTCAATAAAAATGTCTTTCGTATAATATGTAAGGCATTTAGAATGGAACATCCATTTCATTTTCGGATGTATCGCTTTTGAATTCATCAGACGCATCAGGGGTGGAAGACTTTGGAAGTCCTCCGGATACGGCAGTCTTTGCACTGATTCCGTTGATCTCAACGCGGTCGTCAACGACAATGACCAGGCATTTCTGACCATCGATAATACGTGTTTCTACAAGATCTGCGCATTCCGGGTTTACCTGAATGGTGATGTCCGGAGTTTTGATCTCGAATTTTTTGAGGTTTGCAATATTGGAGGCAAGGAGTGTACTGTGCTCTCCGGCAGCGGAATCGTACTGCTCATCGAATGTTTCCAATTTTTCTTCTTCGACACCGCTTTTTGCAAGGAGGTATTTAACTTCTGCTTTGTCAAGGACGAGTGGTTCCGGATTTTCAGAATTCTGTTCAATCATTTCATTTAAGTTTTCGTGGATATTTTTGACTGTATCGTAGTCGCAGTCATCACCGAGCGTTTCTTCGATCAGTGTACGGAAAGTTTCTTTCTGATCTCCGGCGGTGAGTGGCGGAACACATCCAAGAAGCAGATCGGTCAGACCGTTTCCGAGATTCTCTGCATTTTTTGAATAATAAAGCAGATTGTGAATATCGGTGCTGCGGTCATTAAAAGCAGGGAAGAGGAAACCGGCATCCGGCATCTCTACGATCCAGTCACGGATACGCTCATGGAAGCTGTTTTCTTCTGCGTGATAACTGAGTCCTGGCTTGGAAAGCTTGACCGGACAGAAGGTACACATGATGTAATCATAGACTTCATCGGATGCATCGAACATTTCACTTCCGTCCGTTGATTTTCCCGGAATATCGTAGGCTGCATGGACGAGCAGGATCAGATAGTTCTCGGCATAATCATAGGAATCGATGACACGATTATAGAATTCTTCCAGAAGAGCGTCGTCAGTAAGCCGGCTGTTTCTTAATTTGAGAAGAAATTCCTGTGTACCACCTTCCGATTCGGTCTCCAGAGGAAATTCCATATTCAGAAGATTTTTTCCGATCGTACCGGACAAGGACTTTCTGAAAATGTCAAAATACTTGAACATTTCCTCTTCCGGAAGAGAAAGGAAAGCATCTTTCATTTCCGTTTTTTTCTCTTTTTCACCATCTACATAGCATCCGCAGATGCGGGTGATCGCACAGTTGGATGGGGTGAACTGTTTTTTGATTTCAGTAACTTCTTTTTTATTCATAGTAAGTAAATCCCCTTTTGGTAATTGTGATTTTGTAAAAGACTGATGCTTATGAATTATAACATATTTTAAGGAAGAGTGTGATTAGGAGAGAAAAATATTTGATTATTTTCAGAATAATGTATATACTAAGTATATACATTATATGGAGGTGAATTTTATGCAAACACAGGTAAAAGCATGGGGAAATAGTCAGGGAATCAGACTTCCAAAAGATATTTTACAAGAGGCCAATGTAGAAATAAATGATATGCTGGAAGTAAAAGTATCGGATGGTATGATTATGCTTGTTAAGACCTTCAGGCATCAAAAATTAGAAGAAAGAGCTGAAAAGTTTGGTGGTAAGTTAAATCTTGATGGAGAATATGAATGGGATAAGCCGGAAGGAAGAGAGGTGTGGTAGAAAATGGAGATACAGCAGGGGGATGTTTTAAAAGTGGAAAAAATTAAGGATCCTGTATTTGTTGCAAGTAAAAATTTTTTTAATCAGTCGGGAGAAATAATTGGCTGTCCAATATTAGGAGAGAGTACAGAAAGTCCACTTCACATTTATGTTGAAATGGATGAAAATAAAGGTTATATCCAATGTGAACAAATGAAAATGTTAGACTTGAGAGTCAGGGGGTATAAAATAATAGATCGTGTAAAAATGGCAGATGTAATTAATGTGACAGACGCAATACAGAGTATATTCGACTATATATAAATGCAGGGAACCAATCCGGAACCCTGCATTCATAATATCTCTGCTATTAAGCCATCATTCCTGTGAGAATATCATTCACAAGCTTTCCGTCAGCTTTTCCTTTTACTTTCGGCATCAGTTCTTTCATGATACGTCCTTTATCCTTTGGTGTCGGAGCATCAATTCCAAGACCGGAAAGGACACCTGCGATCACTTCTTTGATCTCAGCTTCGTCCATCATCTTCGGAGCATACTGCTCAAGAACAGCGATACGTTTCTCGCATTCTTCAATAATGTCTGTACGATCAGCAGGAGTCATCTCCAGAGTTTCTTTTGTCTGTTTGATCTCTTTTAAGATAACCTGAACTTCTTCTTCTTCGGTAAGATCGGCACGTTTGTCGATGGCTTTGTTCTTAAGGGCTGCAAGAAGAGCAGATAATGTCTCTTTTGTGTCCTTATCTTTTACTTTCATGGCTGCGACCATAGCGCTTCTTACTTCATCAATTTTACTCATTGTATATTCCTCCAAACTTGAGGCAAAATGCCTGTCTGCACTTTATTGTAGCAGATGGGAAAAGAATTTTCAATCTCTGGAAGAGGAAAACTTGGGTGGCTATTTTTCAAAAAGTGCGGTATACTGATAGGAATGAATCAGGGATAGATGAGAGGTTAAGCGATAGGATGAGTGGCTGTACATTATGTCCGCGGATGTGTGGGGCGGACAGGGAGAATGGAAAGACAGGTTTTTGCGGAGAGACAGGGGAGATCCGGGCGGCGAGAGCGGCGCTTCATATGTGGGAGGAGCCCTGTATTTCTGGAAAGGAAGGATCAGGGACGGTCTTTTTTACGGGATGTACCTTAAGATGTGTGTTCTGTCAGAACCATGAGATTGCGGGAAGCAAGGTTGGCAAAGTGATCTCAGAAGAGCGGCTGGCGGAGATCTTTCTGGAACTGCAGGGGAAAGGTGCGAATAATATCAATCTTGTGACGCCGACGCATTTTGTGCCGCAGATCATCCGGGCGCTTCAGAGTGCGAAGGAGCAGGGGATGTATTTGCCGGTTGTTTATAATACAGGCGGTTACGAGAGAGTGGAAACTTTGAAAATGCTGGATGGTCTGGTGGATATTTACCTGCCGGATTTCAAATATTTAAATACAGATCATGCGAAAAAATATTCGATGGCGGAGGATTATCCGGAGATTGCGAAGGCGGCTCTTGCTGAGATGGTAAGACAGACAGGAGAGCCGGTATTTGATGAGCGCGGAATGATGAAGCGTGGCGTGATCGTGCGTCATCTGCTTTTGCCGGGATGTCTTGCGGATGGAAAAAGAGTGGTGAAATATTTGCATGAAACTTATGGAAACCGGATTTATATGAGCCTGATGAGCCAGTATACGCCACTGGAGAGTCTGGATGCGGTAAAATATCCGGAGCTGAACCGGAAAGTGCCGGAGTATGCGTATGAGAAACTGGTGGACTATGCGATCTCGCTTGGTGTGATGCAGGCGTTTATACAGGAAGGGGATACGGCAAAGGAGAGCTTTATTCCACCGTTTACACTGGAAGGAGTATAGGAAAGGAGATTGATATGAAAAGACAGGTGACAATGGAAGAAATTTCAGATGGAAAATTATATACCAGCAATGACCTGGTAAAAGCAGACTGTGGCGATTGTGAGGGATGCCACGCCTGTTGTACGGGGATGGGAAGCTCGATTGTGCTGGATCCGTTGGATATTGTCCGGATTTGCAGGGGAACAGGAGCGGCTTTTGAGACTTTGCTTGCAGGAAAGATTGAACTGAATGTGGTAGACGGAATCATTTTGCCGAATCTGAAGATGGCAGGAGCGGAAGATGGCTGTGGTTTTCTGACTGAGGAAGGAAGATGTGGAATTCATCCATTTCGTCCGGGAATCTGTCGGCTTTTCCCGCTTGGAAGATATTATGAGGAAAATGGTTTCCGCTATTTTCTTCAGGTACATGAATGTCAGAAAGAGAACCGGGCGAAAGTAAAGGTCAAAAAATGGCTTGATACACCGGATCTGAAAAAGTATGAAGCGTATATTGCCAGATGGCATAGATTCCTGATTCAGTTGCAGGAATTCATTGCAGCACACCCGGAGAGCGCAAAAGCGGTCAGCATGGATGTACTGCAGAGATTTTACCTTACTCCGTATCAGACGGAAGAATTTTACAGTGAATTTTTCCAGAGAATGGACGAGGCAAAAAAGGCATATTGTTAAATACAATTGAAATAATCGGCAGCCAGAGAGTATTGAGCTGTCAGAGATTCTGGAAAGGTGCCACGGAAACCGGAACCTTGCGGCAAAAGAGCTGGGGATCAGTACGACGACGCTCTGGCGGAGGATGAAGAAATATGGCGTGGAAGCAAAGTGTGATGAATAGCTGATGAGAAATAAAGAATAAAAAAAGATAGGACAGACTTTTTAATACCCGTTGTGAGGGTGAAGGAAAGGCTGTCCTGTTTTTTGACGAAAATCTGTAAGTAAACTTATCTGTCAAGAATATTTTCTTATATAGGCAAACCTGTACACGGATATGGAAGATGTGTGCACAGGAATCCGTGTCTGGGATTTAAAAATATCACAACTGCAAGGCAAGATATAAAAGCACCGCATCCTTGAAAACACGCGGATTCAGCCCGCATTTCTGGTAAATATGATTCAGCTTGTACTGCACTGTGTTTTTGTGAAGAAACAGCTTCTGGCTGGTTCCGAGAAGAGACATATTTGCTTCAAAGTAAGTCTGAAGCAGATTTCTTTCTTCATCAGAAAGTGCAGAGATCGTTTTTTGCAGATAAGCATTTTTTTCCTGCTCCGAGATGGAAGAGAGCAGAATTTCCAGTGTCATATCATCGAAAAAAGCAATCCCGTTTTCCGAACTCCGGCAGTATTTCAGCGCAGTGAGTGCAGACTGGTAAGAAAGAGAAAGCTGGAAAAGCTGACATTTCTTTCCGACTGCAATGGAGAGCAAAGCTCCACAGTCAGCGGTAAAATCAGCCAGTATCTGATAGAGAGCGGCTTTGCCGGAGTTTTCCAGCACGGCAAGATATTCATTTGGATAATAAAAGGTATAAAGAGTAATACCAAGCGTGCCGAAAAGTCCGATGATCTTCTGTTCAAGGGAAGAAGAGTTGTTGTGTCCATCCGGTGATGACTGGATGATCAGAAGCCGTTTCTTTGTCCCTGGATTTACCTGAAGATCTGAAAGGCAGGTGTCCAGATAATCCGGATCAGCAATCTCATTCCGGATCAGGGCATCGATAACAAAGTGTTTTTTATCTTCCAGAGAGCGGCTCAGTCGGTTCAGCTCTTTTTCACGGATCAGCAGATGGGTAATCCGGTCGGCAAGATGGACGTACTGGCGGACCTGGTCCGGTTCTCCGGTAATTCCGATCACTGCAAGAAAACTGCCGTGATAATAGAGTGGCATATTGATCCCTTTTTGTGTTCCGGGAAAATCATCATCTGAAAAAACTTCGATTGTCTGTTCTGTCTGGGCGGCTTTGTGACCGATGGCATGAAACGTACCAATCCGGTCGGCGTTGGTACTTGCAAAAATCATTCCCTGCTTATCGATAAAATTGATATCCTGTCCGCAGGTGTCTTTGATCGTGTTTACTACCTGAAAGGCAAGTGATTTGTCTAACTTCATTTTAAACATCCTCCGATTTTGGAAAAGAAGTTGTGGGAATGATGCAGATGCTTATCCAGCATTTAACAGGATAAAGAGAACGGTATCATTACCACTTATTTAAGAATTGTAGCATTATTTGGAGAGAGGAACAAGGTGGAAAGGTACAAGGGGAAAATTGCATAAAAGAAGAACTGGAAAATGTATATGATTCACAAAAATGCAATATATGAATGAAAGATTTCAAAATATGAAATAAAACAATTGCTGAAAAAGTATAGATTGACAGAAAAATATCATATTGAAATGAAAATGAAATAATTTTGAAAACTTCATTACTATATATGAAAAATTGTAAAGAATACATAAAAAAGTATATAGGTATTGATGAAAGCGTCAATAGAATTTATGTCTTTTTTTTCGTACAATAGCATTGTCAGATAAATGACAGCGCGCTGACATAATGAACGAGTAGAGGAAAGATTAGTAAAGAGGTAACCAAATATGAGCGAATTAACTAGAATGATGCTGGGACTGGCAATCGGTAAAAAGAAAGAAGAATGGGCACTTTCCAGTTCGGTTTGGAAAGTGCCCCTTTATGGATAATATGTAGGCAATTTGCGTTATGGAAGTTGCCTGCATATTTGTCATTGCTTAAAACTACATAGGCGGATTGTTTACGGTAAAACTTAATCTGCAATATTTGCGATCACTGAGAGGTTTGCAGAGTCATCCAGAGAAATGGTAACAGAAGAACTGTTATCAATGGTTCCGGAGAATGTGTTAGAAAAGGATGTTCCATTTGCAGCTTTTCCGGAAACATGGATAGAATAAACACTGGATCGAGGAAGTTCTACAGTTTCGGAAGAACCTGCCTTCACAAGTGAAAGCTCTTCATTTGATGAAGAATCATTGTTACAGATGAAATGAAGATCTGTCAGGGCGTAGATCGTTGTGTTGTTGATGGTCAGTGTAGGAAAAGAAGAAAATCATAAAGAAAAGAGAGTGTTTCTGTAAAAACTATACAAAAACACTCTCTGAAATTTGTAAATAATGTTAAAACTATAACAGACGGAATACCTGTTCCACAGCTGCTGTCATATTTGATTTTGCATTTTTGGGATCCATTGCTTCGGCTAGTGTTGTGATCCCACGGACGATCGGGAAGAATGCATCGATTCCGACCGCATTGCAGGCTGTTGCTTCTGGGGTGACGCTTCCGGCAAAAGCAACGACTTTGGAGCCGTATTTTTTTGCAAGTCTTGCCACACCGACAGGAGCTTTTCCCATAGCGGTCTGGTGATCGAGGCGTCCCTCGCCGGTAACAGTGATATCTGTATCTTCTAATTCTTTTTCCAGTTCGACAGCGTTAAGAATCAGATCGATTCCAGGAGTCAGCGTAGTATTTAAATAACTGAGAAATGCAAAGCCAAGACCACCTGCAGCACCAGCACCTTCTGCAGATGCATAATCATTATGAAGAAATTTGGAGGTAACAGAAGCATAATGATTCATTGCCTGATCCAGTTCTGCTGCTATTTCCGGTGTGACACCTTTTTGCGGACCATAAATATAGGTAGCTCCGTTCTTTCCGCAAAGTGGATTAGTTACATCACAGGCAATATGAAAATTGCATTCTTTGAGAATAGGGTTAGCTTTTTCTATTATAATAGAAGATACCCGTTCAAGCGCCTGTCCGCCTTCGCCGACATCCTGTCCATTTTCATCGGAAAATTGATAGCCAAGTGCCTTAAGCATTCCAATTCCACCATCATTTGTTGCGCTTCCTCCAATTCCAATAATGAAATTGCGGATACCGCGTTCCATGGCATCTGCGATCATTTCACCGACACCGTAAGTGGTTGCAGTAAGTGGATTTTTTTCAGATTCTCTTACCAGGATAATTCCGGCAGCGGCAGCCATTTCGAGGATGGCAGTATTTTTTTCTGCCAAATATCCGTAATGTGCATTTACCGGAGTACCAAGAGGACCAGTCACTGTAAGATCAATACGCTCACCACCAAGTCCTGCAATCAGGGCATCTGTGGTGCCTTCACCACCATCTGCAAGTGGTTTTACGACAACATTCGCATCCGGGTGTGCTCTTAAGATTCCTTCTTTTGCAACCATTCCGGCTTCAATCGAAGTGAGACTTCCTTTAAATGAATCAATTGCAACTACAACTTTCATAATTTCTAATCTCCTTATCACTGAATTTATTTTATGATAAATCCAGTGTATCATGGATTGAAGAAAAAAAGAATGTTATAAGAAATAATAAAAAGAATAAATAAACATAAAAATATGTCTCTTATAACATTTGCAAAAAGTGGGATTTTGAGGTGTTCGAGGATTGCGGGAATTGCATAGCAATGGAGCAATCCGGTTACATCAGTGAGTGGCAAAATTTACTTTTGACACTCATATCATAAGATAGTAAAAACAGACAGTAAGGAACAGAAAAACAAAATGCAGGGAGTGGAAATCATGAATAAAAAGGAGATAAAACTGAGTAATGGATGTGATTGCCATTCCAAGAAGTGGAAAGGCAGAACATGTACTGCAGAACTTGGAGGCGGGAAAGGTTCATTTGACAGTGGAGGAATATGCCAGATTAGATGCTGCTTTTCCGGCACCTCGGAAAAAAATATATCTTGATATTGTGTAAATCCCAATGGAATGTGGACGGTGAGATACAAATTAAAAAAATAGAGAAAGACCACACTTATAGATAAACAAAATAAAACTTATTGAAAATTTAAAAAATTGTTTTGCATTCTTGTTCTTTTTATGATATTGTCTTTAGAGGTACAATAATTCAGGGAGGAACAAGAAATGAATAATTACATGTATCTGGTCCCGATTGCAGCTGTTATCGCTTTATTATTTGCAGCATATCTTGCTGGTAAAGTAGGAAAACAGGATGCAGGTACGGACCGCATGAAAGAGATTGCAGGCGCAATCGCGGAGGGCGCAAGAGCTTTCCTCATGGCTGAATACAAGATTCTGGTCATTTTTGTAGTAGTGCTTTTTGTACTGATCGGATTTGGTATCAGCTGGGTAACAGCAGTATGCTTTGTAATTGGAGCACTTTTCTCAACAGTTGCAGGATACTGTGGTATGACAGTCGCTACAAAAGCGAACGTAAGAACTGCTAACGCAGCAAAAGAAAGCGGAATGAATAAAGCATTATCAATTGCTTTTTCTGGCGGGGCCGTTATGGGAATGTGCGTAGCAGGTCTTGGAGCACTTGGCGTAAGCCTTGTGTACATTGTTACAAAGAACGTAGATGTGCTTTCAGGATTCAGCCTTGGTGCATCTTCAATCGCACTTTTCGCCCGTGTTGGTGGTGGTATCTACACCAAAGCAGCAGACGTTGGTGCAGACCTTGTTGGTAAAGTAGAAGCAGGTATCCCGGAAGATGATCCGCGTAACCCGGCTGTTATCGCTGACAATGTAGGTGATAACGTAGGTGACGTTGCAGGTATGGGAGCTGACCTTTTTGAATCTTATGTTGGTTCACTTGTATCAGCACTGACTCTTGGAGCAGCAGCAGGAGCTGTATCCGGAGTTCTTTATCCGCTTGCGATCGCAGGATGTGGTCTGATCGCTTCTATCATCGGAACCTTCTTTGTAAAAGGTGATGAGAATTCGAATCCACAGAAAGCTCTCACAAAGGGAAGCTATGCAGCTTCTATCGTAGTTATTGTTGTAGCACTTGTACTGAGTAATGTACTCTTCGGAAAGATGAGTGCGGCAATTGCCGTTATCGCAGGTCTGGTTGTTGGTGTGATCATCGGTAACATCACAGAGTACTACACATCAGCAGACTACAAACCGGTTCAGGGAATCGGAGAACAGTCAGAGACTGGTGCAGCTACTACAATCATCAGTGGTCTTGCGGTAGGAATGAAATCTACAGCAATCCCGCTTCTCCTGATCTGTGTAGGTATCTTTGTATCTTACTCAGTTGCAGGACTTTACGGAATCGCACTTGCAGCAGTAGGTATGCTTTCTACAACAGGTATCACAGTTGCCGTTGATGCATACGGACCGATCGCAGACAATGCAGGTGGTATCGCAGAAATGTCAGGATTGGATGAATCTGTTCGTGAAATCACAGATAAGCTTGACTCAGTAGGAAATACAACTGCAGCTATGGGTAAGGGATTCGCGATCGGATCAGCAGCCCTTACCGCACTTGCACTTTTCGTATCTTATGCACAGGCAGTTGGTCTTGAAGCGATCAACCTTCTTGACTACAGAGTAATCATCGGTATCTTTATCGGTGGTATGCTTACATTCCTCTTCTCCGCATTTACTATGGAGTCTGTATCAAAGGCTGCATACAAGATGATCGAAGAAGTAAGACGCCAGTTCCGTGAAAAACCGGGCATTATGAAAGGTGAAGAAAAACCGGATTATACATCATGCGTTGCAATCTCTACCACAGCAGCTCTTCACGAAATGCTGCTTCCGGGTGTGATGGCAGTCGTAGTACCGTTGATCGTTGGTATCGTTCTTGGTGTGGAATCCCTCGGTGGATTACTTTCCGGAGCACTTGTTACAGGTGTACTTATGGCAATCTTCATGTCCAACGCTGGTGGAGCATGGGATAATGCTAAGAAATACATCGAAACAGGACATCATGGCGGAAAAGGAAGCGAAGCTCACAAAGCAGCAGTTGTTGGCGATACAGTAGGTGATCCGTTCAAGGATACATCAGGACCGTCTATCAACATCCTGATCAAACTTATGACAATTGTTTCACTTGTATTTGCACCGTTATTCTTATCAATCGGTGGATTACTGTAAGAATTGAATAAAGTAAAAGAAATCCTTCATTTGCGGGAAACCGCAGATGAGGGATTTTTTGTAAAAGGCACGAATTATTTGATTTATAAATAAGACAAGCAAATTATAGTTAAATACGATAAGACAATCTATAGAAATAGGACTGGTTTGATGTTAGAATGAAAAAGTGATGTAAGATGACAAAGGAGAGAGAAAAATGATAGAAGAAAGTATGATTCGGGAAAAATTTATAAAAGGATATGATTGCTCTCAGGTCGTTCTGTCTTATTTCGCAGAGAGACTTGGAATTACGGAAGAGATGGCGAATAAAGTCTCGGCTTGTTTTGGCGGTGGAATGATGCATGGGGATACATGCGGTGCATTTACCGGAGCAATCATGGCTGTTGGATTAAAATATGGACACTGGGATGTGAATACTCTGCTTCGGCAAAAAGAAGAAATGATGAACAAATATGCAGAATTTAGAGCATTGTTTCTGGAAAAGTTTGCAACAAACAGTTGCAAAGAGTTATTAGGCTATGATGTATCGCTTCCGGAACAGCTTGAAGAAGCACTTTCGAGTGGCAGAATGCTGGATTTTTGTCCTAAAGTAGTGGAAAGTGTGATTGAAATGTTGGAGGAAATATTATAGATGAAAGATGCACTTATTTTATTTACGAGGGTGCCGATACCAGGACAGACAAAGACCAGGCTAATGCCTTTTCTAACTGGGGAAGAGTGCGCGCGTTTACATGCCTGCTTTGTAAAGGATATATATGAAAAAGCAAAGCAGGTGGATGCGGATATTTTCGTGTTTTTTACACCAAAAGATGAAAAGAAGCTGCTACAGCAAGTTCTTGATAATGAGACAGTATGTCTTCCACAATTTGGTGATGATCTTGGTGAAAGGATGAAGAATGCGATTGGAATCGTACTGAGAATGGGGTATGAGAAAGTAATTCTGATCGGGACAGATATTCCGCAGATTCACCCGGAAACACTGAAAAATGCATTTGATAATCTTGGGGGAAAAGATATTGTGATTCATCCTACATTTGATGGAGGGTACTATCTGATCGGAATGAAAAAAGAATATGATTCTATATGGAAAATTGAACGATACGGAACGAATACAGTTATTTATGATACCTTACAGCACATGAGAAATGAGAAGCTCTCTACGGCGGTAGGTCAGATGTATTATGATGTGGATGATAAGGGAGATTTGTACCACCTGTATGAGGATATTGAAAAGGGAGCAATTTGTAACTGTCCAATTACGATTGATTATCTAGAACTGGGACTGAAAGGAAAGCTGGATAAAAATTATGAATAAGTGGGATTTGGATGCATGTATCCATTGTGGAAAATGTACCAGAAGTTGTCTGTTTCTGGAAAAATACGGAATTGATCTGCCGGTATTAAAAGAAAAACCGGAGCTGGCATATCATTGTTTCTTGTGTGGAACCTGCGGGTGTGTCTGTCCAAAAGGAATTGATGGAAAAGAGATTGCACTTGACAGTCGGAGAAAATTGGTTGAAGACGGAGGTGGGAAGCTTCTTGATAATTCATATGACGGACTGCTCTTAGAAAAGAATCCGTACAAATTTGCAAATTACCGCCATTCAAAAAAGAAAGCAGTTTTTTTTACGGGATGTAATTTTCCGTCTTTTTTTCCGAAAACGACAGATAAGTTGGTGGAAGAATTCGCAAAATATGATGTGGGAGTTGTATATGACTGTTGTGGGAAACCGATTGAAGAACTGGGACTTGTTTCAGAGGCAGCGGGGATCATTGAGCGAATCAACTGGAAATTAAAAGAGTCAGGAGTAGAACAGGTGATCATGGCATGTCCGAACTGCTATTACTTTTTAAAAGGACGACTGGATGCGGAGATTATCAGTGTTTACGAAAAAATGGCAGAGCTTAAAATTGGAAATATTTATCAAAAAGAAAGGATTCCAATGTATTATCCATGTCCGGACCGAAAAGACAGAAAGTTTGAATATGATATGAAGCCATTCCTTGTCGGAAAGGTAGAAGATGCATTCAGAGATGTACAGTGTTGCGGGCTTGGTGGATGCGCAGCTGGAAAAGAAGCGGATGTGGCACAGGCACTGACAGACCGTGTAAAAGCATCGAGGGAGCCGGAACTTTATACATATTGCGCTTCGTGCATCTGTAGTTTCAGAAGGAGAGGATATGAAGATGCAAAGCATTTGCTACCGCTTATTATGGGAATCGATGAAAAGGTACCTCTTGGGAAAACACCTATTTTGAATCGGGCAAAATGTAAATTTAAATAGGGGAGTCGTGGGAAAAGAATGACGATTAAAGAATTAGAGGAATTTCGGATGATTTGTCAAAGAGGAAGTCTTGCGAGGGCTTCAAAAGAGCTTTTTATGTCACCACAGGGACTCAGCCGTGTACTGAAAAATCTGGAAAATGAACTGGAATGTACGTTGCTTGACAGGGTTGCCTCCGGGATAGAACTGACAGAGAGCGGACAGAGGCTGTATGATTATGCGAATACGGTTCTTAGCGAATATGACAAATTGAAAAAAGAAATTGATATGATACGTGCGAGTGAGGAAGGGACAGTAGAACTTCTGGTTGCCTATGATATCCTGCGTTACCTGACGCCAGACTGTATTCTGGAATTTCAGAAGAAATATCCGAATGTGACATTTTCTTATATGGAATATCCGGATCGGATCGTAGAGAAAATGCTGCTTGACAAAGAAGGGAATGTGGCATTGTCGATCGGACCATTTGCAGGAGATTGTTTTGATATGAAAAGTTTAAAAAAATGCAGTCTGGGGCTTCTGGTCTATGAAGAACATTCTCTGGCGAAAAAAAGAGAAGCAACTATTCTGGATCTGGAAGGCGAGCCTCTTTATCTTGAAAACAGCAGTTTTAAACTCAATGAGTTTATTCAGAGCAGATGCTGGAACCGGGGATTTGAACCGGATATTGTATTTGAGACAAATGGATTTGATCTCTGCTATAAAATGTGCCGGCTGAAGAGAGGGGTTTCTGTGACGATTGACTTTGTCCATGAAGATATGAATACAGAGGGGCTGGTCATGATTCCTTTCGCAGAAGATGATATGATCTGGGAAATCGGTCTTCTTACGCTGAAGGACAGAGCAATGGAATCATCAGTAGAAAAATTCTATAAGTATATAGAAAATTACAATAGCTAAACGAAGTGTTGATGGGTAACAACAAAGCAGGAATGAAAAACAGCGTGCTTTTTGTTAATAATTTGTTATAATGAAGGACGGAGAAAATGAAGGAGGAAAATTTTAATGAAAAAGAGAATTGCAGCGCTGCTTTTAAGTACTGTGATGGCGTTTTCCTTAACAGCATGTGGAAACAGCGCAAAGACAGAAAAAGCAGACAACAAAGAAACCAAGCAGACAACCGAAGCCGTAGAGGATATGAGCTTCGATGAAATGGTGGATGCAGCCAAGGGTACAACCGTTACATTTTACGGATGGGGCGGAGATGATAGCTTAAATGACTGGCTTGACAACTACTATGCACCGCGTCTGAAAGAAAAATATGACATCACACTGGAACGTGTACCGATGGATATTGATGCGATTTTAAGTCAGCTTTCCGGTGAAATTTCAACAGATAAAAAAGATGGCGATATCGATATGATCTGGATTAATGGAGAAAACTTCAAGACCTGTAAAGAAAACAACATGCTTTACGGACCGTTTGCAGAAGAACTTCCGAACTTCCAGTCTTATATTGATACAGATGATGAAGAGACAAATGCAGACTTCTGCTTTCCGATTGAGGGATATGAAGCTCCATACGGAAAAGCACAGCTTGTTATGATCGCAGATACAGCAGTAACACCGGATCTTCCGACAAACACAGATGAGTTCATGGAGTTCTGCAAAGCGAACAAAGGAAAAGTAACTTATCCTGCATTACCTGACTTTACAGGAAGTGCATTTGTTCGTAATGTGATTTACGATATCTGCGGATATGAACAGTTCATGGATATGGAAGCTGATAAAGAGACTGTAAAAGCAGCAATTGAGCCAGCTCTTGAATATCTGCGTGAACTGAATCCATACCTGTGGAATGAAGGAAAGACTTTCCCGAAGGATTCTACGGCACTGACCAATATGTACTCTGACGGAGAAGTTGTAATGGATATCTCTTACAGTGCATATTCAACAGCTACCAATATTGAAAATGGTACTTACACAGAAACATCTCAATCCTTCCAGTTCGATAAAGGAACAATTGGAAATACAAATTACATTGCAATTGCAGCAAATTCAGGAAACGTAGCAGGAGCCCAGGTAGCAATCAACGAGATGATGGATCCGGAAGTACAGGCAGATCGTTTCACAGAGATCCGTACCATTCCGGTTGTAGATTACAAAAAATTAAACGATACACAGAAAGAAGCATTTGATAAAGTTGAAATCGGTAAGGGAGTAATCTCTCAGGATGAACTTTTATCAAAACGTCTTCCGGAAATGCCTTCCGCACTTGTACCGATCATCGAAGAGATTTGGGCAGAGGAAGTAGTAGGAAAATAAAATGAAGAAAAAAATGACACCTTATATACTGTTGGTGCCGCAACTTATATTAGGCGTAGTTTTTATTATTGGTCTGGGAACTGGAATCATCCAAAGTTTAGGGGTGATTCCAGCTTTTGGGTTAACAGAACCGACGCTGAAATATTATAAGGAGGTACTGACAAGGCCGGATCTTTTGCAGTCATTAAAATATAGTCTGTACATTGCATTTATGTCGGCTTTTCTTGCCACAGTAACAGGAACATTTCTGTGTGCAGTTCTGGTGAGTGCCGGAAAAGTGCGCGGAATCATTATGCGGATTGTTCAGATTCCGATCATTGTTCCCCATGTTGTTGTGGCACTCTTTATTGTAAACATTCTTTCGCAAAATGGAATCCTTGCGAGAATCCTTGCAAATGCAGGACTGATTACGGATCAGCAGCAGTTTCCGATGCTGATCTATGACAGATATGGACTTGGTGTAATTCTTGCCTATCTGTGGAAGGAAATCCCATTCATAATCTATTTTGTGATTGCTCTGATGGCGAATATCAATGGCAGTCTTGGAGAAGCAGCGACCAATCTTGGAGCTAATAAACTTCAGACCTTCATGAAAGTAACGCTTCCTTTATGTATGAATACAGTGCTCAGTGGTTTCCTGATCATCTTTGTATTTGCACTTGGAGCATATGAGCTGCCGTTCATACTTGGAGCAACGACACCAAAGGCGCTGCCGGTTCTGGCTTATCTGGAATATACCAAGCCGGATCTGCGGGCGCGACCGTATGCGATGGCGATCAATGGAATCCTGATCGTGATTGCTCTGATTGCAGCAGTTTTATATTACATATTACTTCGCCGGAGCACGAAGAAGCTGGCAGGTTAGGAGGAACAGGAAGATGAAAAGAAAAAAGAACATCTGGGAAGGTCTGATCATAGGCAATTTTATTTTCCTGGTTATCGTACCGATCCTTACAATCCTTGTCTGGGTGGGAACTGAGAGATGGGCGTGGCCGTCGCTCATACCACAGAAATTTTCTATGAGAGCGGTGAATGGAATACTGAGAAACAGGCAGCAGCTTGTGCGACTTTGTATGTCCAGTCTTTTCATATCGGCTTCGGTCGCGTTCCTGTCGGTTGTGATTGGAACAATGACGGCGAGGGCGCTGGAATGCTATGATTTTTTTGGAAAGCGGCTGTTTTCATTTATGTCGATGCTTCCGTTTCTTGTTCCGGGAACCGTGTTTGCGATGGGGGTTCAGATTACCTTTATCAAATGTGGACTTAGCGGAACTGTTCTGGGGGTTATTATTGTCCATCTGATCTGCTCCCTTCCATATGCAGTGACACTGATGCAGGATGGCACAAGAGCGATAGGGGTAAAGCTGGAGGAACAGGCAAGAGTTCTGGGGGCTGGTGCGCTTCAGGCGTTTTTTAAAGTGACACTTCCGAATCTGTTTCCGGTCATGCTTTCTGCGTTTTCGATGGCATTTGTTGTTTCGTTCAGTCAGTATTTCCTGACGTTGATGATCGGCGGGGGAAATGTCAAAACATTTGCGATCGTCATGGTTCCATATCTCGGAAGCGGAGAACGTAATTTTGCCAGCATTTACAGTGTGATATTCCTGGTGATCATGCTTCTGGTGTTTGGAATACTGGAATGGATCGTGGGACGTTTTACAAAGGCACAGGAAGTAGAATATTATTAGGCAGGAGGAGCACATGAGTCTTACAATTAAAGAACTTTGTGTAGATTTACAAAAGATAAGAATACTGAAGAATATAAATCTGGAGATTAGAACGGGAGAATTTGTTTCGCTTCTTGGCGCCTCAGGCTGCGGAAAAACAACATTGTTAAAAAGTATTGCAGGTCTTCTTGAAACGCAGGAAGGGGATATCCGGATCGATGACACATCGATTACAAATCTTGCACCGGAAAAAAGAGGAACCGTGATTGTTTTTCAGGATCTCAGACTGTTTCCGCATATGACGGTAGAACAGAATATTAGCTTTTCGATGGAGCTGAAAAAAATCCCGAAAAAAGATAAGCAGGCGCGGGTAGGAGAACTGTTAAAAGCTGTCCAGCTGGAAGGATTTGAGAAGCGTAAGATCCGGGAAATGTCCGGTGGACAGCGTCAGAGGGTCGCGCTGGCAAGAGCGCTTGCGGCAGATCCGAAACTTCTTCTTCTTGATGAACCATTTTCAAGCCTGGATGAGAATCTGCGGTGCGAGATGGCAGATCTGGTAAGAAAGCTGCATCATGAGATGGGGCTTACGGTCGTTATGGTCACGCATGATAAAGAAGAAGCGATGAAGGTGTCTGACCGGATCGCTCTGATGAAAGCTGGAGAAGTGCTTCAGTATGATAAGCCGGAGAGGATGTTCTACCATCCAGAGTCCAGAGTGGTGGCAGATTATATGGGACAGACAAATTATATTTTTGGGAAAGTGGAGAATGGCAGATTCGTAAGCCGGGCAGTTTCATTTGAGACGCAGAAAGCGGAAGGAGAGTATGAACTGATGGTCAGACCATCGGCGATCACGCTGACCGTAGATGAGACGGAAAGAATGTATCAGATTGAAGAAGTTATGTTTGAGGGGGAAACAGCAGAAATCCTGTTGAAGTATGCAGATGGAAAGCTGACAGTATGGATGCTTCACCGTGACTGGATGAAACTGGGGGTAAAAACAGGAGAACTGGTTGGCATCAAAATTGATGAAAGACAGGGGATTTTGTTTCAGAAGTGATAAAAGGAGAATGGTATGCGAAAAATAATTCATGATTGTGACTGTACGTTTGGAATTAACGGGTGTGATGTAGATGATGGACTGGCACTGCTGTATCTTCTGGGGGATCCGGAAGCAGAGGTCCTGGGAGTGACGACAACTTATGGGAATAATACGCTGGAGAAGGTTTACGAAAATACAAAGAAGTTTGTAAAGAAAATCGGGCATGACGAGTTGCGCGTTTACAAAGGTGGAGCAACACCTGGAGAAACCGAAAGTGAAGCGGCACATTATCTTGCCGAGATGGCAGAAAAATATGCCGGGGAGCTGGAAATTCTGGTGACGGGTTCCGTGACAAATCTTTATGGAGCCTGGAAACACAATCCTGAGTTTTTTCATCAGGTGAAGAGTATCGTATTGATGGGAGGAACAACAGAACCGCTGATCTTTGCAAAGCAGGAAATGGATGAACTTAATTTCTCCTGTGATCCGCTGGCAACTTATGCGACACTTACCAGTGGAACGGATGTTGCGGTTATTACGGGTAATAATTGCCTGAAGGTACTTTTTACAAGAGAAGAGTATGAAAGAGAACTTTCGGATCTGAGTAAGGGAGTTGTAAGGCTGATCAAGAATGAGACGGATTACTGGTTTGACAATAACTGGGATGAATATGGAATTCCCGGATATTATAACTGGGATGCGATCGCTGCGGCTTACATGATGCATCCGGAACTTTTTGAGACACAGATAGTGGACATGCAGCTGTCAACAGAAAAGCTTACAAAGGGAAGAATGATTCTGGCAGAGGATGAAGCGAAAAAGAACTGCACCCTCAAGATCCCGGTGATCAGAGATGCGGACGAGTTCCGGAGAAATCTGTATGATACCTGGATGAACGTAGAAAATGAAACCGTGAAGTAGAGATGAAAATATCAATTATTATACCAACATACAATGAAGAATCGACAATTGAAAGGCTGATGGAGACACTGGAGCCGCTGAATGAAAGATGTGAGATTCTGTTTGTAGACGGGGGAAGCACGGATGGAACACTGGCACTTTTGAAGGACCGGTATCCGGTGATTCAGTCCCCGAAAGGAAGGGCAAAGCAGATGAACATGGGAGCGGAAGAAAGCAGTGGAGATGTACTTTTTTTCCTGCACTGCGACAGTGAAGTTCCACCTACAGCATTAGAAGAGATTGAGACTGTAATGAAAAAATACCGGGCAGGGTGTTTTGGAATTGCATTTCATTCATATAACTTTTTTATGTTCACCTGCAGGGTGATCTCCAATCACAGGATTAAAGACAGAAAAGTAATGTTTGGAGACCAGGGGATTTTCATTGACCGGAAGTTGTTTTTTGAAGTGGGAAAATTTCCGGAGATGCCGATTCTGGAGGATTATCAGTTTTCACTGATCCTCAAAGAAAAAGGGATTCCGCTTGGGATGACAAGACACAGGATTTATACTTCAGACAGAAGATTTGGCGGAAATACAATCGAAAAGTTGAAAGTAATGTGGCTTATGAACCGGCTGAGAGCCATGTACCGGGATGGTGTTCCGGCAGAAGAGATTGCAAAATTATATAAGGATGTCCGTTAGGGAGTCTGCTTTATGCAGACTCCTTTACTTATTCGAAAAATCAATAAAAGAAATAGAGAAAATCAATGATAAGTGTAAGCGATTTGATTGAATAAAGACTGAAAAAATAATATAATTATAATTTAAAGGGGAAGAAAATATGTCAGTTTATATTCAAAATTTTGTCAAATTTAAGCCGTTTTTAAAAGAACTGGTTTCAAGAGACGTGAAGGTGAAATACCGGCGTTCCATACTGGGGGTTTTATGGACACTGCTGAATCCACTTCTTATGATGACGGTTTTATCCATCGTTTTCTCAAATCTGTTTAAATTTGATATAGAGAATTTTCCGTTGTATTTGTTATGTGGGCAGGTTATTTTTAACTTTTTCAATGACGCTACGACAAATGCAATGTCAGCAATTATCGGGAGTGCATCTCTGATAAAGAAGGTGTATGTACCGAAATATGTATTCGTGATGTCAAGGGTGTGTTCCAGTCTGATCAATCTGATGGCATCCTGTGCAGCGTTATTTCTGATTATGATCGGTATGCGTGCGGAGCTTCACTGGACAATGCTTCTTTCAGTTGTGCCACTTTTTTTGCTGGTGGTTCTGGCTCTGGGGATTGGACTGATTCTGGCGACGATTGCGGTGAAATACAGGGATGTTCTGCACTTGTATTCGGTGCTGATGGCAGTGCTGATGTATCTGACACCGGTTATCTATCCAATGTCGATTCTGCCGGAATGGTTATACCATCTGGTAATGATAAACCCTCTGACCAGTATTCTGATCATGTTCCGGAATGTTGTGATCTATGGCAGACTTCCAGGTCTGGTGATGCTTCTGGTGACAGCAGCAGAAGCTGTACTGTGTCTTGGAGTGGGATGCTGGTTTTTTTATAAGCATCAGGATGGTTTTATCTTTGATTTGTAGGAGTAAGGATGGAGAAAAAAGTAATTGTAAAAGTAGAAGATGTTTCCATCAAATTCAGTCTGGCATCAGAGAAATTTGATGGATTTAAGGAATATTTTATACAGAGAGTAAAGAAAAAGATTACCTATCAGGATTTCTGGGCACTGCAGGATGTGTCGTTTGAAGTCTATAAAGGAGAAACACTGGGACTGATCGGTGTAAACGGAAGTGGAAAAAGTACGATGTTGAAAATCATTGCCGGTGTCATGAAACCAACCTGTGGCAGCGTTAAGACTTCCGGTGTGATCGCGCCGCTGATCGAACTGGGAGCAGGGTTTGATTTTGACCTGACTGCAAAGGAGAACGTATTTCTGAACGGGACGCTGCTTGGATATACCAGGGAATATCTGGAGAAGCACTATGAAGAGATTGTAGAGTTTTCAGAACTGGACCAGTTTATGGATGTACCGGTGAAAAATTTTTCATCGGGAATGTTTTCGCGTCTCGCGTTTGCGGTAGCAACAATCGGACAGCCGGATATTCTGATCGTGGATGAGGTATTATCGGTAGGCGATTTCCATTTTCAGCAGAAATGTGAAGCAAGAATTAACCGGATGAAGGAGAATGGAGCTACGATTTTGTTTGTTTCGCATAATATGGAGCAGGTGAGAAATCTGTGCAGCCGGATTGTATGGCTGGAACATGGAAGAGTTCGCAGTATCGGGGATGCAGATGAGTTGTGCAGAGAATATCAGGAAGCAGAATAAGAGGGAAAAATGAAAAAAATAAAAAAGATGGCAGCAGTCATTATACTGATTCTGATTGCATTTATTTATGGACATATTCATAAGACCCATGCGATTTATGACCGGACGGTTGAAAATGATCAGTATATCATGCTGGACGGATCACAGAGTCAGATAACACAGGAGTTTATCTGTGAGGAAGATTCGCTGGATGGAATTCAGGTGAAATGCCAGAATTTGCAGGAAGATCCAGAAGCAGAGATCCGAATTTATCTTCAGGATTGTGAAAATGGAGAAACGGTTGCGGAATCTGTGAAGAAGGTGGGAGATATAAAAACGGGCAAATTCAATGAATTTTCGTTTGATACGGTAACCAGATGCAGGGGGAAGGCGTATAAAGTAGTATTTGAAAAAGATTCTATTGCACTTTATACGGAAAAGACATCAGAGGAAGGAACAAATTTGAAAATAAATAGTGAAGAAAGTGAAGGAACTTTAATTTTAAAGACGGTTACATATCGGTTTGATATAGAAACATTTTGCGTATTTCTGCTGCTAGTATTGTATATCTGTGTTTTCTTTCAGTTTTTGAACTGGTTATTTTCCAGATAGTGTGGAAGTGAGAGGATTTGAAAAATGGAAAATGCTTTTTATATCGCAACATGTCGGTTTCATGTAAAAGAAAAAGACAGATTACTTATTACGGGATATTTTCTGGATAACAGACCAGATGGAAACCGGATTGAAATCCGGCTGGATGGAAAGAAACTATTTTATACAACGGATGGAATCCGTCTTCATCCGTTGAAGTTCCGTAAGATAAGAAAAAGACTTATAACCAAACAGTTTTTTCTTTGGATACATCTTCCGAAAGACTGGAGAGAAGCGTCCAGACTGGAAGTATTGCAGTCGTATCGTGGAAAAGAAGAATTGATGAAGACCTTTGCAGTCAGTGAATTGAAGAACCTGGAGAAATGGCTGGCAAACAGCATAGATAAGGTGAATACTGAAGAAAAAGGATTTTCAGTCGAGGGATGGTATTATAGAAGGAAAAATGCATCGATTCGGTTTCTGGATGAGAATCAGAATGAACTGGAGATGAAAGAAGAAAAAATCCGGCGTCTGGATGTGCTGCGAGAGTATCCGGAATGTAAAAAGGAAGAGATTGCCGGGTTTAAGGCATTTTATGAGGAAGGTATTCCGCGAAAACTGGAAGTATGCTTTGAAGAAGAAGAGAAAAATGCGGAAGAGATCATGAATCTCAAAAGAAAACTGCGACGTCAGAAAATGCTGGATGATTTTCGCAAAGTCAGAATCTATTATCGTCAGTTTGGAATCCGTGCAGCGTTTATCAGGGCGGGTGACAAATTGAGTGGGAAAAACGGTACAGAGTATGAAGAATGGCTGCGAAGACATGAGCCGTCCAGGATCAGACTGTACCGGCAGAAGAGAAAGCAATTTACCCGGATGCCGAAGATTTCGATTGTTGTTCCTCTTTACCGGACACCGGAAAGATATCTGCGGGAAATGCTGGATTCTGTAAGAGGACAGTCCTATCAGAACTGGGAGCTCTGTCTTTCAGATGGAAGCGGGGAAGATTCGTCGATTGCAGGGATTCTGGAAGAATACACAAAGAAGGATAGCCGAATCCGGGTGAAGGACAATAAAAAACAACTGCTTATTTCGGATAATACAAATGTGGCACTGGATATGGCAACGGGAGATTATATCGTTTTTATGGATCATGATGATCTGCTGACACCGGACGCATTGTATGAGTGTGTGGCAGAATTGAATGAATATCCGGATACAGAGCTTATTTATACGGATGAAGATAAGATTACGATGGATGGAGAAGAGTATTTCTTCCCTCATTTCAAATCGGATTTTAATCCAGATATGCTTTGTACAACAAATTATTTCTGTCATCTGGTGGTTGTTAAAAAGGAATTATATCAGGCGGCAGGAAAGTTGAACGGCGAATACGATGGTGCACAGGACTATGATTTTGTACTCCGGTGTGTTGAGAAGACCGATAAGATCCGGCATATACCGAAAATCCTATATCACTGGCGAGCATGCGAAGGATCTACAGCAGGCAGTGCAGACAATAAATCCTATATTGTGGATGCGGGTGCAAAAGCGGTAAGAGCGCATTACAGAAGAATGGGAATTGAAGCAGAAGTCATTCCAACGAAGTATCCGGGAATGTACCGGACGAAATATCCGGTAAAACAAACACCTAAGATATCGGTTATTATTCCGAACAAAGATCACACAGATGATCTGATCAAATGCCTGCGATCGATCCGGGAAAAAAATACCTATGAGAATATAGAAATTCTTGTTATAGAAAATAACAGCCAGAAAAAGAAAACGTTTAAAGATTATAGAAGGATCATGCATGAGTATCCAAAAGTTAAGGTTTTGTACTGGAAAGGAGAAGGATTCAATTATCCGGAGATCAATCAGTATGGAATTGATCATGCGACCGGCGAATATCTGCTGTTTCTGAACAACGATACAGAAATGATCGGCAATGACTGTATTAAAGAAATGTTGAGCTATTGTATGCGGGAAGATGTAGGTGCTGTCGGGGCGAGAATGTATTATGAAGATGGAACGCTTCAGCATGGAGGAGTGATCATCGGGCTTGGAGGAGTGGCAGGACATGCATTCCTTGGAATGGACGGAGATTCGCCAGGATATTTTGCGAGGGCGCAGGTGATCCATGATCTGAGTGCAGTGACAGCAGCCTGTATGATGATAAAAAAACAGGTGTATGAAGAAGTCGGAGGATTTGATCCGAAGTTTGCGGTGGCATTTAATGACGTAGATCTGTGTCTGAAAATACGGAAAGCAGGATATCTGATCGTATATGATCCATATGCGGAACTGATTCATTATGAGTCCAAGTCAAGAGGATATGAAGACACAGAGGAGAAAATTGAACGTTTTAACAGAGAAATTAAATTGTTTCAGACTAGGTGGAAAAAGATTCTGGAAAATGGAGATCCGTATTACAGTCCGAATCTGACACTGGATCATAATGACTTTGGACTGAATCATCTGGCAAAAGTGGAGAGGAGATAGGAGATGTTCAATAAAATGTCTCTGTATCGGGTAAAAAAAGGGCTTGTATATCTTCGGTACTTTGGACCAAAAGAGTTTATGATACGTTTAAAAGAAAGGATCCGTTTTCAGAAGATTGATTATGAAAAATGGTATCAGAATCACAGGCGGACCAAAGAAGAGATGGAAAGACAAAGACAGGAAGCGTTTTCGTATGCACCCCTGATCAGTATTGTTGTTCCGGTATATCAGGCGCCGGAGGAATTTTTGAGACAGATGCTTTTGTCAGTATGCCGGCAGACTTATAAAAACTGGGAACTCTGTATGGCTGTTTCGGATGAAGAGAGACGCAGAATAGAAGAAATTCTCGAAGAGGATGTGTTTAAAGGAAAAACTGTCCGTCTGATCGGAATGCGTGAAAACAGAGGAATTTCTGAAAATACAAATACAGCGATAAAGGAAGCTGCCGGAACCTATATTGGTTTTCTGGATCAGGATGATCTGCTTGCGCCGGATGCATTGTATGAGATGGTAAAGAAACTGAATGAATATCCGGAGACCGGACTTCTTTATTCTGATGAGGACAAAGTGACAGCAGATCTGAAAAAACATTTTCAGCCGCATTTTAAACCGGATTTCAATCTGGATCTGTTGCGGGCAAATAATTATATCTGTCATTTTTGTGTGATAAGAAAAAGTCTGATCGAAGAAGTTGGTGGACTAAGAAGTGAATTTGACGGAGCGCAGGATTACGATCTGGTTTTCAGGTGTGTGGAAAAAACGATAACGGCGCATGTGCCGCGGATTCTTTATCATTGGAGGGTACATCAGGTTTCTACTGCGGATAATCCGATCAGTAAAGCCTATGCATTTGAGGCTGGACAGCGTGCCATAGAAGCCCATCTTACGAGATGCGGTGAGCAGGCAGAAGTTTTACCGGAACTGGACAGAGGGTTTTATCGTGTCCGGTATAAGGTGCAGGGAAATCCGAAGATTTCCATTCTGATTCCAAATAAAGATCATGTAAAAGATTTGGAGAAATGCCTGCAGTCCATTTCCGGATCGACTTATAAGAATTATGAGATTACGATTATTGAAAATAACAGTGAAAAGACAGAAACATTTGCTTACTATGATAAAATAAAATCGGACCATATCCGAATTCTGAGATGGGATGGGCCATTTAATTATTCGGCGATCAACAACTACGCAGTAAGCGAGACTGATGGAGAATATCTGGTACTTCTGAATAATGATACAGAAGTGATCGGAAAGGACTGGCTAGGAGAAATGCTTGCGAACTGCCAGAGAAAAGAAGTCGGGATTGTCGGAGCAAAGCTTTATTATCCAAATGGTCAGGTGCAGCATGCTGGAGTCATTGTTGGGATTCGGGGAATTGCTGGTAATATGTTCCGGGGACTTCCAAAAGGTTATTCCGGGTATCTGCACAAAGCAAGTACTCAGCAGGATTTGTCAGCGGTGACCGCAGCATGTATGATGGTAAAGCGTTCTGTATATGAAGAAGTGGGTGGATTTGAGGAGCAACTTGCAGTGGCGTTCAATGATATTGATTTCTGTCTGAAGGTACGCAGATGTGGATATCTTGTAGTGTATGATCCTTATGTGAAACTGTATCATTATGAATCCAGATCGAGAGGGGCAGAAGATAATGAGGAAAAGATCAGAAGATATCAGTGTGAGATTGATTATGTACGCCGGAACTGGTCTGAAATCATGGAAAAAGGAGATCCGATGTACAATCCTAATCTTACGCTGGTGAAGTGTGATTATTCTTTGCGTGAAAAAGAAGATGGATAGAGAAAAGATGGTGGTATTTTGATAAAGAACAATCAGCGGATGTTAAATAAAGCGCAGGTATGTATGGATGCGGGAATCATTGGTGCTGCATATTTTTTCTCATGGTATTTGAGATTTAAAAGTGGGGTTTTTGTGCAGGACGCAGGGGTTCTGCCGGCGAAAACGTATTTTTCAGCTTTGTTTTTAATAATCCCTGGATATCTGCTTTTGTATAGTATTTTTCAGCTTTATATGCCGAGGAGGGTAAAAAGTTACCGTAAGGAGCTGATGGATATCATCCGTGCCAATGGAATTGGATTTATGATCTTTATCCTGGTACTTTATTTTATAAAGCAGGAGCATTTTTCAAGACAGATGCTGTGTATTTTCTTCTTTATAAACATCTCGCTGGAATTTGCTTCGAGATATCTGATTCGCACAATTTTGTGGAAAATGCGAAAGCAGGGACTGAATCAGAAACATATCCTGATGATTGGAGAGAGTCAGATGGCAGAACAGTATATGGACAGGCTGAGAGAGAATCCAAAGTGGGGATATCAAGTGTTTGCCCATCTGAAAGATGAAGAGAAACTGGAAAGAATACTGGAGGGGAATGAACTGGATGAGGTTGTGATTGCGCTTCGTGCGGAGGATTATGGAAAACTGGAGCGGATTGTGGATGTCTGTGAGAAGGCAGGGGTACACACGAAAATGATTCCTGATTTTGGAAATGTGATTTCTACCAGGCCTTATATTGAGGATGTGCAGGGGATTCCGGTGATTCATGTCCGCAGAGTTCCACTGAATATCATGCGGAACAGGGCGGCAAAGAGGGCAGTTGATCTGATTGGGGCAACGGTTGCAATTATTCTTTTTTCACCGGTCATGCTGCTTACTGTGCTGGTGGTTGCCTTGACAGAGGAAGGGAGTGTGATCTACCGGCAGGAAAGAGTTGGACTGCATAACCAGGTATTTTATATGTACAAATTTCGGTCTATGATCATGCAGGATGAAGAAAAGGAAAAAGCAGAATGGTCTACCAGGAATGATCCGAGGATTACACCGGTTGGAAAGTTGATCCGCAGAACAAGTATAGATGAATTGCCGCAGCTTTTTAATGTGCTGAAAGGGGAGATGAGTCTGGTGGGACCAAGACCGGAAAGACCGCAGTTTGTGCAAAAGTTCCGGGATGAAATTCCACGTTATATGGTAAAACATCAGGTACGTCCGGGAATGACTGGATGGGCGCAGATCAATGGCTACCGGGGAAATACTTCCATTGAGAAGCGGATCGAATATGATCTTTACTATATTGAGAACTGGACAATGGTATTTGATATGAAAATATTGATTCTGACAATTTTTAAAGGATTTTTTGACGGAAGATGAAGATAGATGTGATCATACCGGTCTACAGACCGACAGAAAAACTGCATAAAGTATTGTATAGGCTCTGCAGACAGACGCACCTTCCGGAGCAAATCATTCTGTTACACACCAGGGATGGGATAAAGCTGGATGTTTCGGTTTGTAAAGACCGGGTTTCTGTTACAGAGATTCCGATTTTGGAAAAAGAATTTGATCATGGAAGAACCAGAGAGCAGGGAATCTGGATGTCAGATGCAGATATTGTGGTCATGATGACCCAGGATGCAGTTCCGGCAGATCCGTTTCTTTTGGAAAAGCTTTCAGAAGTATTAAATGAGCATCCGGATGCTGTGGCAGCTTATGCCAGACAGATACCGGATCAGAACTGTGGTCTGTTGGAAAAATATACGAGAGTTTTCAATTATCCCCCAAAAAGCCAGATTAAATCGCAGAAGGATTTGCCAAAACTGGGAATAAAAACTTATTTTTGCTCCAATGTGTGTGCTGCCTATCGGAGAGGAGTCTATCTGGAACTGGGAGGATTTCCGCATCCGGTCATCTTCAATGAAGATTTGATCTTTGCAGCAGGAGCAATCCAAAATGGATGGAAGATTATTTATAAAGCAGATGCACGGGTGATTCATTCTCATGAGTATACTTACAGAGAGCTGATAAGGAGAAATTTTGACCAGGGTGTATCGCAGGCATGTCATCCAGAAATATTTGAAAAAGTAAAGTCAGAGAAAGAAGGCATACACCTGATTTGCACACTTGTGAAAAAGCTTTTAAAAGAAAGAAAATATTTGCAGATTATACAGCTGTTTGTGGAAAGCGGGTGCAAATATCTGGGCTACCAGATGGGAAAACATTACCGACAATTACCGGAAAGTTTCATCATGAAACTGACAATGAATCATAATTACTGGAGAGGAAGGAATGATGAGGATGCTTAAAAAAATTGCAGGATGGTCATGGAAGAAAAAGATAATAGTGATTATTTGCGTAGTGTTGACACTTGTTCTGGGGGCGGCAGGTGCCGTATTCGGATATGCTGCCAGTAAAGTGAACAAAATTCAGAAGATTGAAGTAAAAAAAGAAACGTTGAAAGAGTCTATTACAGAAGAGGTGGAGCATAAAAGCGGATATCTGAATGTGGCAGTATTCGGGCTGGATTCTAGGGATGGGTCACTAGATAAAGGAAATCGAAGTGATACGATCATGATCGTAAGTTTGAATCAGGAAACTTATGAAGTGAAAATGGTATCGGTGTACCGTGATACTTTTATGCGGCTGAAAGATGGAAGTTATAATAAGGCGAATGCAGCCTATTCTTATTTCGGACCGGATGGGGGTGTTGCTCTTTTGAATGAGAACATGGATATGAACATTGAGAAGTATGTATCTGTGAACTTTAATGCCTTAGTCGATGTAATTGATGCGGTGGGAGGAATGGATCTGGAGCTGACTGATGCAGAAGTAGTCCACATGAATAATTATTGTGTGGAGACTTCTGAAGTAACCGGAAAAAGTTATAAGAAGATTGAGCCGGAAGTCGGAGGTAGCTATCATCTGAATGGAGTACAGGCGGTTTCTTATGCGAGAATCCGTTATACAGATGGTGGAGACGCGCAGCGTACAGTGCGTCAGAGAATCGTCCTTCTGAATATCATGCAGAAGCTGCAGCAGATGGATCTGACGACGATCAATAAGATTGCTGACAGTGTTTTTCCACAGATTGCAACCAATTTTTCTTTTACTGAAATTCTGAATTATGCGAAAGATTTTCAAAAATATAAAGTAGGTGAAACACTTGGATTTCCAAATACAAGGTATTCCAAAATGCTTTCTGGTGTAGGAAGTACAGAAATCGCAGATACACTGGCATCCAATGTTGCCGAAGTACATCAGTTCCTGTTTGGAGATACAGATTATCAGGTATCAGGGACGGTAAAAGGAATTGATGATGAAATAAAAGATGCGCTTTCCAGTGGAAAATATGAGGAAACAGACGAGACGGAAAAAGAGAATGAAAAGTCGGAAGACAAGACATCTGAGGAAACGAATCATACAGAAAGTAATATAGAAGTGACGGAAGATGGAAATGCCGGAACGGATTCCGGCAGTTCATCGGGAGACAGTGGATCTGGTTCATCAGCAGTGACAGAACCACAGCAGCCGGATACAGAAACACCGCCGGATTATTATGAGGAAGATTACTATTATGGTGATGATTAAAGGAGGAAAAAGGAATGAGAAAAATAACAAAGTGGTTATGCAGTGTATTGCTTGTAGCAGCAATTGGTCTGACAGGATGTGGACAGAAACAGAAGACGGAAAGTACGGCAGAGAAATCCAATGAAAATCATTTTGTGGGAGAGTGGATCGTTGAGCCGGAGTATGCAATCAGCAAGGTTGGAGATGAAAATACGCTGTTTGTAGATGGAAGGGGAGAAAAAAAGGCAATCCTTGGAACTGTAAAAGGTGCAATTGCTACAGTATGGCAGGACTGGAGTATTACAGAAGGAAAACAGGGAGATGAGAAATGGGGGTGCATCCAGGAGCCGGAACAGCTGGAAGAGACTCTTGGCAATCTTGGAATTACAAAGGATAAAGAAATTATTCTGATCGGTGAGACCCTAGATGGATGGGGAGATGATGCGAGACTTCTCTGGGAACTCCGGGCAGCCGGATATGAAGATGTGAAGATGGTAGATGGCGGATGGAAGGCGTTGAAAGACAGTGGAATCAAGACACAGTTCCTCGCATCCAAACCGGAACCGGCAGAAGTAAAAATCGATGAAATTGATTATTCCCATGTGATGACAACCGAAGAATTACAGAAGAATTATGACGAGTACAAAATTGTGGATGTGCGTACTGATGAAGAATATGAAGGAGCAATTCTGTATGATGAAGCAAAGGGAGGACATCTTCCGGGAGCAATTCATATCCGGTACACAGATCTATTCGATGATGCAGGATATCTGAAATCCAATGAAGAACTGAAAAAAATGTTTGAGGATGCCGGACTGTCTAAAGATGATGAGATCGTCACTTATTGTACAGGAGGAATCCGCTCGGCATATACACAGCTGGTAATGGAAATGTGTGGATTTGAACATACATACAATTATGATCAGTCATTCTGGAGATGGGCTGTTGTTGGAGATGTAGAATAATGGTTAGCGTTTTGATGTGTACTTATAACCGGAGATTTTGTTTGAAACAGGCGATTGACAGCGTACTTTGTCAGACGTATCCGGATTTTGAATTTGTCATCGTAGATGACGGATCGACAGACGGAACAGAGAAACTGATTAAAAGCTATCAGGATCCACGGATCAGATATTTTAAACTGGATCGGAATTCATTTTACTGTTATGCGGCAAATCAGGGGCTTGGTCACTGTCAAGGAGACTATGTGGCATTTATGAACAGCGATGATGCATGGTTGCCGGATAAACTGGAAAAACAAGTGACGGTTATGGAAGAGAATCGGATGCTTGGTGCATGTTTTACGAGAGTATATCTGGTTGATGAAAGTGGCAATGATCTGTCAGAAGAATGCAGGGATATGGCAGAGCTTTTTGAAAGGAAGTGTTCGACACAGAAAGAATATCTGCATACGCTTCTGCAATCTGGGAATTTTCTTTGTCATCCCTCAGCTCTGGTCAGAAAATCTGTATTGGATAAGATCGGATATTTCAATCTTTTGTATCGCCAGTTGGCAGATTATGATCTGTGGCTTCGGATTGTAAGTGAAGCAGAGATTACGGTTCTGGAAGAGAGACTGATCCGTTTTCAATGGGATATAAAAGGAAAGAAACAGATCAGTATGTCAACAAGAGAAAATTCAGTCCGCGCATTTAATGAATCTGTCATGATCCGGAAAAATTGTGTTGAATCGATGACGGATGAAAAATTTTGTCAGTTTTTCCGGGAAGATTTCCGGAATCCGGATTCTACATCACATTTACAACTGGAATTTGAAAAGGCATTCTGGTTGATGAAATGTACAACTAAAGAGCCAGGACTGAAAGCGGCAGGGATGGAAATGCTGGAGAGGGCTATGAGAGAAGAGAATGCAATGGAAACTTTAAGAGCGCATTTTCATATGGATATTTTTGATTTGTATCAGTGGACTGGAGAGCATATGTATAAGACGCCATGGCTGATAAGTGAAATTGAAGAAGGAAGCCAGCAACTGGCGTATTATAAAGATATTATCAGACAGAAAGATGAGTATATCGGGCAGCAGAAAGAACAGCTTGAAAAACAAAATGCAGCGATTGAACAGCAGCAGGAATATATAGAAGGACAGCGAAGGCAGAACGCGCATTATGAAAAACAGCTGGATGAACTTGGCAGACGGATGGAACAGAAAACAGGGCAGCTTAAGAAATATGAGGATAAGATCAGAGAGCAGGATGAAATGATCCAGACATATGCAAATTCAACCAGCTGGAAAATAACAGAACCGATGAGAAAAATCATGCGTCTGCTGAAAAATGATTTATAGAAAAGATGAATATACTTAATCCGGGATAAGGACAATCAATTAGTGAATAGATTGCAGATATATTATAGTTAGAAGAAAGAAGATTAGACGAGGAGAAAAGATTATGAAAAGAACAGCATTATTTCTTGCAGGAATTCTTGCAATCTCATCACTTTCAGGATGTGGTGCAAAGAATTCGGAATCAGACAGCAGTGAACCATTTGAAGGAAAGTATGTAGTAACCGCCGACTATGTGAAAGAAAATCTGGACGATATCATTGTAGTGGATGCAAGAGGTGAAGATGAGGCGAAAAAAGGTACTGTAAAAGGTGCAGTGGCAACGACATGGCAGTATCTGTCAACCTGTGAAGACGGGGAAGCGGGAGATGCAAACTGGGGATGTATTCTTGATACAAAGCGCCTGAGCGAAAGATTAGGAGAGCTTGGGCTGGCAAAAGATAAGGAAATCGTGCTTTTTTCAAATGCGGAGAAAGGCTGGGGAGAAGATGGCAGGATTGCATGGGAGCTGATCGCGGCAGGCTATGAGGATGTGAAAATCGTAGATGGCGGAATCAAAGCACTGAAAGCAGCAGGAGTTGAGACTGTCAAAGGAGTAGCAGAGCCGAAACCGGTATCGGTAGAAATTGATTCGATTGATGAAACGCATGTGATCAATACGGATGAGCTGAAAGAGATTTATGACGACTGTAAAATTGTGGATACCCGTACAGATAAAGAATACAATGGAAAGACAATGTATGGGGAGGCAAATGGGGGACATCTTCCAGGGGCAATCCAGATCCGTTATACGGATTTATTTAACAGTGACAGTACATTAAAGAGTAATGAAGATCTGACCAAGATGTTTGAAGATGCAGGACTTTCAAAAGAGGATCATATTATTACTTACTGTACCGGAGGAATCCGTTCAGCTTATATGCAGCTTGTAATGGAAATGTGTGGCTTTGAAAATTCAGAGAACTATGACGAATCTTTCTACAGATGGTGTGTGGAAGGAAATCTGGAGAAATAAAAGAGAAGCAGATCAACGAGATCTGAACATCGTATGAATATGAATGGATTTGAAAAAGCGGGACGTTGGCAATTTAGTCAGCGTCCCGCTTTTGTAACCTTTTTGGGAATAATTATTATTTTACAATTTTTTTCTTACCGAATGCAATGATTGCGCCAAGAGCAGCGAGCATTGCAACCGCGAGAGCAGCGATAGGAGCGGTATCTCCTGTCTTTGTTGTTGCAGCAGTAGTGGTTTTACCGTTATTCTGGTTTTTATTGTTATCTTTGCCATTGTTGTCTTTCTTTGTATCAGGATCAGCGACAGGATCTGTTACAAAATGCTTCTGGATCACTTCACTCTTTGCACCATTTTCGATGGTGAATACATTTGTGATTCCGGCTTCTTTGAGAAGCTGAGTTGCTTTTGCAGCACCTCTTGCACCACTGTTGCAAAGAACATAAATTGTTTTTCCTTCAAAATCTGCTTTGTGAGCAGCTACATATTCTGTAAATGCTTTTGCAAGATCATCCGGAAGTTTGTTATCTTTGTTAAAAAGTGGAAGGGAAAGGGATCCCTTTAAGTGTCCTTTGGTGTAAGATTCTGTAGAACGTACATCAAGGATCAGGTAATTCTTTGTATCAGACATTTTGTTGATCACATGAGTATCAGATACATAAATGGAAGCAGCTTTTACATCTTCATTTTTTGCACCACCAGTGATGGTATGGACTTTTGCAAGATCATATCCGGCAGCTTTTAATAAAGCAGTAGCAGCTCTTGCACCACTTGCACCACTGTTACAGAGAAGATAGAGATCTTTTTTCTCAAGAGTGGCTTTGTTGTCTGTTACATATTTTGTGAAATCTTTGGAAAGCTGGTCATCTGTAGTTTTTGCAACACCATCAGCATTAAATACTGGTGTTGAGATAGAACCTTTCAAATGTCCGGCACCATAGTTGCCTGTTGCACGAACATCAAGGATTGCTACATCGTCTTTTCCAACAGCAGCAACAGCTGTTTTTCCGTCTACAGCATTTCCATCTGTTCCTGACATTGCGTACAGGAGTTCCAGGCCTTTTGCACCGTTTGTTATGGTGTATACTTTTCCATCTTCCTTAGTGCTTGTGTTATAGCCAAGTTCTCCAAGAAGTTTGGTTGCTTTCTGAGCCCCTCTTGCACCACTGTTGCAGATGATGTAGATTGGTTTGTCTTCTGTTATTTTGGAAGGAATTTCTTCTTTGAAAGCTTTTTCAAGTGCTTCAGCTTCAGCTGTGTCAAGTTTGTTGTCGGCGTCAAACAGAAACTGTGAAATGGATCCTTTCAGAGTGCCTGTTTTAGCCTGTGCTTTTGTAGAACGCACATCAATGACATATGCAGTTCCTTCTTTTGCAGCTGTAATAGCATCGTTTCCGGATACAAATTTGTAACCATCTACAGTTACGAAAGCACTTTTTACAGTTTCATCTTTCGCACCACCGGTGATGGTATAGATTGTGTTTTTGTCAACACCGTTGTCTGCAAGTAAAGCAGTAGCGGCTCTTGCACCTCTTGAACCACTGTTGCAGAGAACGTATACTTTTTTGCCTGTGAAAGTGGAAATGTTGGCTTTTACATAGTCAGCGAAAGAAACGGCATAAGAATCCTTATTAGTTTCTGCAATTGCCTGCTCACCTTTTTCATTAATATAGAACACAGGAAGAGAAATAGAATTCTTCAGATGTCCCTTTGTATAGTTTTCTGTTGTACGTACATCGATGATTACTACATCAGATGAATCAACAGCAGCTACGGCTTCAGCACCGGTTACAGCGTTGTTTGTTCCAAGGAATGCGTAACGAACTTCAAGGCCTGTTGCTCCGTAAGTAATAGTGTGAATGTTGTCAAGAGAATATCCTGCAGCGTTTAATAAAACGGTAGCAGCTTTTGCACCTGCGTTTCCACTGTTGCAGAGAACATAGATTTCTTTTCCTTCAAGAGCGGAATTTCCGGTTACAGTTTCTGTGAAAGCTACAGCGGTAGGTTCATCGGAACGCTTAACAACACCATCTGAAGTAAATACTGGTGCAGAAATAGAACCTTCAATATATCCCTTGTTGTAGTTTTCAGGTGTGCGTACATCTACGATAACACCAGAGCCGGCTTTTGCATTTTCGATGGCTTTTGATCCGTCTATAGGATTACCATCTGTGCCAAGTTCCGTGTAGCGACCAGCGATATCAGTAATAACATCCGAAGTTTCTTTAGAATCATCAGCTTCAGTAGAAGCTTCTTCTTCAGAAGTTTCCCCTTCAGGAACTGTTACTTCTTCCTGGTTTTCCTGATCTTCAGAAACAGTAGTCTGCACATCACTTTCTGTAACGGCATCAGCAACCGGATCAGCGGCAAAAGCTGTCAGAGAGCCGTTCGCAAGTAATGCGAAAGACAGAAATACTGGTAATAATTTTCTTTTCATTTTTCCTCCTTACTCTCAAAAATAGGTTACGATTACATTGTAACAGTTTTCACAAAAATTTCATAATTGTTTTAATCTATATATAAAAACGGAATAGATAAAATCTATAGGTATAATTGAGAGATTTTATTAAACTAACTGCTGTTTCGTGGTAGAATAAAAAGATAAAGATAGAAAAAATGCAGGTGGAATCGAAGGACTCTGCGTGATCGAACCGTCGGTGCATGGTGATCAGCGTGGATATTTTATGAAAACTTATAATCAGAAGGATATGGAGGAAGCCGGACTTACGATGAAGTTCGTACAGGATAATCAGTCCGGTTCTGGAAAAGCAGTGCTGAGAGGACTTCATTTTCAGAAGAGATATCCGCAGGGAAAGCTAGTCCGGGTGATCCGGGGAACCGTATTTGATGTGGCGGTGGATATCCGGAAAGGAAGTGCCACCTATGGAAAATGGTATGGAATTGAACTGTCGGAAGAGAATAAAAAGCAGTTTTACATTCCGAAAGGATTTGCGCATGGATTTCTGGTGCTGAGCGACCAGGCAGAAATCTGCTACAAATGTACGGATTTTTATCATCCGGATGATGAGGGCGGGATTGCCTGGAACGATCCGACGATCAACGTTGCATGGCCAGAGCTTGATGTGCCATACAGAATGAGTGAAAAAGATAAAAAGTGGGGAAGGCTGGGAGAATAAGATGGAAAGAATTCAGGGATTAAAAGAATATGTACAGACAGAACATTATCTGGAAGGAATCGGGATCGGGAAAGAAGAGCAGAAGGAAATTCAGATTGCCTATCAGCCACTGGCACAGGGCGAATATAACATCAACTACTGGTTCGTACACCCACTGACCGGAAAGAAACTGGTGCTTCGTGTCAATACAGGAAGCCAGATGCATCTGGAAAATCAGATTGAATACGAATATCATGCATTGGAGCTTCTGGCGGATTCAGGACGGACGCCAGTGCCGGTTTTTGTAGATGGAAGTAAGAAGGAACTGCCGTATGGTGTGATGGTTATGGAGTTTCTGGAAGGGAGTGCACTGGATTATCGGAAGAATCTGATGGAAGCGGCAGAATGTCTTGCGGATATCCACAGTGTTCCGGTAAAAGAAACGGATGGACTGATATCGCCATCGAATCCACTGCAGGCGATTCTGGATGAATGTAATCAGATGGTGCAGACATACTACGAGTCTGATCTGGGAGAAGAAAAGAAAAAAGTACAGATCCGGCGTCTTCTGGAGCTGGGACAGGAGAAGATCAATGAGATCCGGGATTATAGTGGATACAGATGCTGTATTAACACAGAGCTGAATTCAGGAAATTTCCTGATGAATGGCGCAGGAAAAGACAATTATCTGGTTGACTGGGAAAAGCCGCTTTATGGTGATCCGGTTCAGGATCTGGGGCATTTCCTTGCACCAACGACAACTTTCTGGAAAACAGATGTGATTCTGACAGAAGAAGAGATGGCTGATTTTACAAGAAAATATATCCAGGCGGTAAATGGCAGATTTGATGTGAGTGGAATCGAAGAACGTCTGAACATTTTTATTCCGATCACGTGTCTCAGGGGAATTACATGGTGTGCAATGGCGTGGGTAGAATATCAGGAGCCGGGAAGACTGATCCGCAACGAAGAAACATTTAAAAAGATGGAAGACTATTTAAACAGGGATTTTCTGGATATGATCGAAGAAAGATATTATAAATAAAGATTTCAGGGATACGGAGTAATAAAATTCTGCGTTTTTCCACATACTACCCATATCGAATAAAATATGGAAAATATGTGGAACACAGGAGGAATAGAATCAATATGAAAGCTACAGGAATTGTCCGCCGGATCGATGATCTTGGCAGAATTGTCGTTCCGAAGGAAATCAGGCGCACACTACGTATCCGTGAGGGTGATGCACTTGAAATTTTCACCGACCGGGAAGGAGAAATCATTCTCAAAAAATACTCACCGCTTGGGGAAATGGGAAATTTTGCAGACCAATATGCGGAAAGTCTGGCACAGACGCTTGGATATCTGGTGTGTATCACAGATACAGATCAGGTGATCGCAGCAGCAGGACCGGGGAAGAAAGAATTTCAGGAACAGCTGATCACAAGACAGCTTGCGGAAGTGATCGCAAGAAGGGAGCAGTTTCTGGCATCCTCTATGGATCGGAAGTTCACGGTCATCGTGTCGGGACAGAATGCAGAACTGAAATGGCAGGTGGTAAGTCCGATCATCTGCGCCGGAGATGCGATCGGTTCTGTCGTGATCCTGGCAAAGGACGGCAGGAAAAAACCCGGTGAGTTGGAACAGAAGATGATACTCTGCGCAGCAGGATTTCTGGGACGACAGATGGAACAGTAAAGGAATATTTCATAAGAATCTCTCATAGTATAAAAGGACAGGAGGGGTTCTTATGGAAAAAAAGCTGTTTGGAAATATCTGTTTTACAAGACTTGTGAAAGCACTGATGCTTTCTTACTTTCTTACGATGCTGATGCTGCTCGGGCTGTCCTTTGGACTGTATAAGTTTGACTTAAGCGAGAAAACAGTCCGGATCGGGATCCTTGCGGTTTACATAATTTCCACATTTGCCGGTGGATTTGCCATGGGCAAAATGGGGAAGACAAGGAAATTCCTGAGGGGATTTATGTTTGGAATGCTCTATTTTCTGCTACTGCTTGCAATTTCAGCAGGGATCTACCGGAGCGTGCAGGGTGGAATGCAGATGATGATCGCCTGGATCCTCTGCGGGGCAGGCGGAATGCTCGGTGGCATGGTGTCCTGAAGGGGCGGAGATGTAATTTTTGCGTTGACGGTATCAAGGGATATGGGCTATACTTTTATTTTTTAATCCGGAGGAAGCAGTTGCGCCAAAAGGAAGCTTATACTATAGGTGATAAAAATGCCCGGAGGTGATGAGCCGGGCAAGAGGGAGGAACTCGTGAAAAGGAACACCAGACAGCTTTATTTGATGTTTTTTGTTTTTGCGATAGTCATAGCAGCATATTCCTGCCGGCTGCTAGCATGGTTTGATATAGGAGGGAACTATCCAAGCTATGTGCGTGCCGCATTGTATTTATTATTATTTGTCTTGTGGGGGTATTCTCTGGATCAGCGAATTATTCAGAAACCGGTGCTGCACTGTCTTCGCTTGATGGATGTTCTGATGCTTATCTGGTTGACTTTGCGTACTTTGAAATATGAGGTGGTTACAGATCTGACCGTGGCACGTTATTTGTGGTATCTTTATTACTTGCCGATTCTTTTTATTCCGCTGCTTGGTGCATATACTGCAATTTTTCTGGGAAAATCCGAAGATTATCAGCTTTCCAGAAAAAGCTGGTTGTTATCGCTGATTCCGACAGCATTGTTTCTGGCTGTTATCACAAATGATTTCCACCAGCAAGTATTTTCGTTTGCGAGCGGAATTCCGGGGGTGCCGGATAACAAAGTCTTTTTCCATCGTCCGCTTTATTTTGTGAGTGTTGGATGGACGATAGGCTGTGTGTTTTTTTCAGTATTTCAGCTGCTGAAAAAAACAAGGCTTCCAAGTATTGGAAAGCGGAGAATGATGCCTTTTGTTTTGAGCTGCGTGATGCTCTTGTATGGAGCACTTTATCTTTTGGGATTTCAGGTCATCCGTGATGTTTTTGGAGATATGAATGTAATGTTTTGTCTCTTTTATGCTGCAATATACGAAAGCTGTATCCATTGCCGTATGATACAGTCAAACACAGGGTATGTCGAGTTATATGAGGCGACAACGCTTGCCTCCTGCATTGCAGATCAAAATGGACGGATTTTGCTTCGTTCCCGCACAGCAGGAGAGGATATGGTATGTCCAAAAGATGGGGAGAGTATCGTTTATCCGGATGGAATGCGTATCTCTTCGGCACCGATTAAAGATGGTTTTGTCATCTGGGGAGATAACTTGCAGCACCTTATCAAGCTTCGCAAGCAGCTTGATGAAAATAAAAGAAAAAGAGAGAATAACAAAAAGAAATTAAAGGATGCTTATCTTGTGCAGAAGGAGCTATACGAACTAACGGAAAAGAACCGTATTTATGATGAACTGGAAGAAAAACACAAAACCCAGACGAGGAGGATAAAGGAACTTCTTGAACAGTGTAAGAATGCAAAGCCTGAGGTAATGCAGGCGTGTATGAAAGAGATTCTGTTGCTCGGTACTTATATCAAGCGAAGTGCGAATCTGTATTTTCTTTCTCAGGAATACGAAAAGCTTCCACAGCAGGAACTCAGGCTGACGATCGATGAACTGGTACGTGCAATGAATTCCTGCAAAATTGAATGTGGTGCGGTCTATTTAACCACAAAACCGATAGCATCAAAAGAGGTCGTGCGTTTGTTCGAACTGCTAAAAACGGTAACGGAAATGACGATAAATGAGCTGCATTCGCTGTTTATTTCCGTGTCCGATCAGGAAATGAATCTGTCTGTAGAATGTGCGGCTGATTTGTCCCCAATTATCTCTTCTGAGGTAACGGCCGACAGGGAGGATGGATTGTGGCTGATACGTACAGCAATAGGAGGAGAGGATAATGCGTAGGTTGAGGCGCTTTGGGTTTAATCGTATCAAGGAAGGATTTGACCAGCTTCCTACGGCGATCTGCTTTTTTGACAGCAGAGGAAGTATTGTTCTTTGCAACAGGCAGATGTATCGTCTGAGTCATTATTTATTTGAAAGTGATATGCAGTATCTCGGTGAAGTTGAGCGGGCACTTGCGACCCCACCGGAAGGAATTCTGCAGCTTTCGAATATGGAGGGTACCTATCGTTTTCCGGATAATACCATATGGCAGTTTGAGAAAACAGAAGTAACGGATCGATATGGAGAAACCTATATCCAGCTTACAGCTGCGGATGTTACGGAATTGTGCCATGTGCTCGGACTGCTTTTTGTGGAAAATAAGAAGCTTGCCGAGGATGAAGAACATCTGCAAAGGTTATCTGAAAATGTGGAGAAGATTGCCCGGGAGAAAGAACTTTTGACGGCAAAATCTGCTATGCATGATAATCTTGCAGCCAGTATTATTGTAATGAAGCAGTATCTTTCCGGAGATTTCGGCGGGATCGATGTGGAAACAGTTCTGCGGGAATGGGAGAAGAATATTGTTTTTCGGGAGGTCGAACATTTATCAGAAAAAGAGAAATTGTTTGCCAGTGCAAGAAGCAGTGGTGTCCTTGTGCAGATAGAAGGAAAGGAACCACCGGGAAAAGCAGCAGAGATGATGTATGCTGCTATGCAGGTATGTCTGAATAATGCCCTTCAATATGCGAGAGCGACAGAACTGGAGGCAAATGTTTTTGAAAATGAAACCGGCTATACCGTGATGATTTATAACAACGGACAGCCTCCGGAAAGAGAAATCCGGGAAGGTGGAGGACTTACCAATCTGCGTCACCGGATTGAAACGGAAGGCGGAAGGATGCTCGTACAGAGTTTTCCGGAGTTTGCTCTGGTAATAGAAATTCCTAAGATTTAACACGTTAGGGAGGAATGAAAGTGAAAAAAATACTAATTGTTGAAGATCAGATGCTTGCCCGTAAGTATTTGTGCTCTTGCATAGAAAAAAGCACAGAATGTGAAATGGCATCTGCCCTGACCCGGGCAGATGCAGCATTGCAGAGATGTGGTGAGGGGCATATTGACCTGGTGGTGATGGATATTTGTACAGAAAATGATTCGGATGGATTAGATGCGGCTGAAGCAATCAAAAAATACTATCCACGGATCAAGATCGTAATGGTGACCTCCATGTTAGAAGGACGATTTCTGGATCGTGCAAGGAAAATAGGAGCGGACAGCTTCTGGTATAAGGATTCTCCTTCCGGTGATCTTATTAGCGTGATCGAAGGGACACTTGCAGGTAAAAATTTCTGGCCGGACAAGGTGCCGGCTGTGCAGCTTGGAAAAGCACTTTCCTGTGACCTTTCCGATCAGGAAATGGAAACCTTACGTTTGTTGTGTGAAGGGAAGACGAATGCCGAGATTGCGGCTAAGCTTCATGTGGCAGAATCATCGGTTCGTACCTATATCAACCGGATGTTAGAGAAAACAGGATACACAAACCGCAATCGCCTGATGGTTGCGGCGGTAAGCAAACGACTGGTCGTACCGAGCAGTCAGCTCGACGTATAAGAAGAAAATAAAATAGGATTTAGATGTGAAAATTGCTCTGCTTTTTATTAGGTAGAGCGATTTTTTTGTGTAAAATGCTTATTTGTCCACATTTATGAGGACAGACAGAGCTATTTTTCTCTGTTAGACTAAAGAAAAAAAGAAATATAGCAGACACATCGGATATATCGCTGAAAGAAAGGAGGATGGTTCGATGCGAAAAATAGTGGTTGATATGCAGAATTTTCTGTTTGCGGATTCCGTAGCGACTGCCTTCAAAAAATCGGATTATGAGATTGATGTAGTCCGTACGGAGTCTCCAAAAGATACGGTTGAACTTTGTAAGCTTTATAAACCGTTTGTTCTTATCATGGAGGTGACGGGATATACTCCGTGGAAGCTTTGCGAGAGAATGAAGCTTCGGGATGAAGTAAAGAGGGTGTGTCCTGACTGTAAAATTGCTTTCATCGTGGATTCCAACACAGAAAAACAGGCGGCAAAAGACATTCGGGATGCGAAGAAAAACGGTCTTATCGACCAGTTCTTCTATGGATCCATGACTGCTGAATATCTGATGGATCAGATTTATGCGATGTAAGGAAATGGAAGAACCACCGAGAAGAAACTGCGTATATATCCGGCTGAAATAAAGAAGAAAAGAGAGGTGAAAAAAGGGACAGCGACTTGGCGAGTCGCCGGGTGAAAAATAAAAAAGCCACAAACAAAGAAAAACAAAGAAAAAGGAGTTTGATTATGAGAAAGCGAATTACATCTTTATTATTGTCTATGGTTATGGTAAGCGGTCTGTTGTTTACTGCAGTGCCGGTACATGCCTCCGAAGAAGGGGTAGAACCGGATCAATGCGAGCATGATTTTTCATTAGCAAAAGCTTCAGACGAAGCCGTAATGACTCCGGGCACTTGTGATAATGAAGCAGTGTTCTATTATACTTGTGGAAAATGTGGAGCGATTGAATGTGATGAAAATCACACCTTCAAAGGAGAAAAAAATCATAAGCCGTCCGATATCTGGGAAAGTGATGATTCCGGACACTGGCATGAATGTAAGGACTGCAAAGAAAAACTGGATTTTGCTGTACATATTCCGGACCATGAAGGACACGCTACGGAAGATTATGCAATTACCTGTAAGGTATGTGGATGGGTAATGGAAGAGCAGGTAAAACAGATTCAGATGGAAATTCCGTATAAGCTTGTTGTGAAAAAGACCGGTGAAGCTGATCCGACAAAAGAAACATTTAAGTTTGTGATCGAAGAGTTCGGAGCACCGGTAGAATATAAGATTATTTCCGATGCTATTGAAACAAACGGTGAAAAAACTTACAATGGCACATTTACTTTTACGATTAACAGTAACCTGCTTGGAAATATTTCAGAAGGCTTTGTGTTACGTCAGATTAAAGGAAATGCCAGCGGATGGACTTATGATGAGACAAGCTATTATGTAGTACCACATATCAATGAGAACGGTGCAGAGGATTGGGCATTTTATAAGCTTGACAAAGATAGATATATTAATGAGGAAAATGAAGTACGGGAAGCTGTTTTCACAAACAGTTATAATGCGAAGAAAGCAGTAGCTCCGGTACAGAAGAAGGCTCCGGACGATAAAATGAAATCTCCTAAGACCGGTAACGACAGCCTGATGGTTATCTGGACTACAATGATTCTTGCAGCTGCTCTTGCTTTTATAGGATTAACAACCGTTTCCCACAGAAGAAAATAGACATACCTAAGAAAGCGGCTTTCTGATCAGGAAAGCCCTTTCTCCAAAACGGCAAATAGATGCTTGCCGTTTTGGAGAAAGAAAAAAGGTTCAGTCTTTACAAGGAGAAATGTAATATGAAGAAAATATCATTACTGTTTTGTTTGATAATCCTGCAGGCCGGCTTATTATGCGGATGCAGACTGCCTCATAAGAGCAGTTCGCAAAAGCCTGTGGAAGGCGAGAATAAAAGCGGTCTTGTGAAAGTGCAGGATGATAAAAAAGAAGAGAAGAAGGAAGAAAAAGAGAAGGAAAAAGAAGAGCCGGGGAAGACAGAAATCGTCGAGACGGAAGATACGGAACTGTCACTTCTCAAAAAACAGATCAATCAAAACAGCTGCGGTGCAGGGGTTGCACTTTTCGGGTATGTGGACAGTGAATTTACAAGGACAGATCTTTCATTTTACCTTGAATTTCATCATTTAACAAAAGAGTATCCGTTTTTGTCAGAAGCAGCCTGTTACATGGCGGATGGGCAGGAGCTGTATGCCATCGTTCCGCCAAATGAAAAAGGCAGAGTGACCGTTTATCCTTCTGATATCACGGAAAATGGTGAATATGCAGATGATAAGAGTCATCCGTTATTTGAAGGAAAACCGGGAGAGGCGCTTGTGCTACGTTGTAATTTCAGTGAGATCTATTCCAATGTACTGGTTTCGGTGACCGATGGTGGCGGTGCTATAGATTTCCACCCGTCGATTTCATTAATGGACGGCCATCTGGCAGAACTTGCCGGAGTATATGATTTCTCAGTCTATGAGGAAACACCGGATGAACGTTCGGTTGAAATCGCAACAGAGATCCTGCTGGAGTATGGAGAGGTCAGACAGGGACTGGAAAATGGAATGAAGCTTATGTATACAGGAGAATCAGAGATCATAAACGGAGGCAGCTGTATGCTTTTTGTATTAGGAACTGATAATGGAGAACAGTTTGTGCAGGAACAGCTTTACGGCGTTTGTGATAATCTCATTTATATTTATGATGTTTTTACAGACACATGGAATGCCGCATATTAAACCGTGTTCTTCCGGTGTAACCGGATAACATAGAGGAAGATCATTTCAAAAAGGAAAGGAGAAAATATTATGGGACTTATTAAAGCAGGTATGGGTGCTCTTGGAGGTACTTTTGCAGATCAATGGAGGGAATTTTTCTACTGTGAATCGATGCCAAAGGAGGTACTCGTTACAAAAGGACAAAAACGTGTCACCGGACGTTCAGCGAACACCAAAGGAAATGACAATATTATCTCGAACGGCTCTGGAATTGCTGTAGCAGACGGACAGTGTATGATCATCGTAGAACAGGGCAAGATCGTAGAAGTCTGTGCAGAACCGGGAGAATTTACTTATGATACTTCTTCCGAACCGTCTATTTTTGCAGGCAGCCTTGGAGAGAGTATCAAAGAAACCTTTAAAATCGTAGGAAAACGTTTTACTTACGGAGGAGATACCGGAAAGGATCAGAGAATCTATTATTTTAATACCAAGGAGATTCTGGAAAATCGCTTCGGAACGCCGAATCCGGTTCCGTTTCGTGTTGTGGATTCCAAGATCGGACTTGATATCGACGTATCGATCCGTTGTTCAGGTGTCTATTCTTACAAGATTGCCGATCCGCTTTTGTTCTACTCTAATGTTTGCGGAAATGTGGAGCAGGAATACTCCAGAGAGGAACTGGATGCTACCCTTAAGACAGAGTTTATCTCCGCTCTTCAGCCGGCATTCGGACATTTGTCAGAACTGGAGCTTCGTCCGAATCAGATCGTGACACATAATACAGATCTTGAAAATGCGATGAATACTGCACTCTCAGAAAAATGGGGCGCACTTCGCGGACTGAAGGTTGTAAGTATTGCCCTTGGATCTGTGACACTTCCGGATGAAGATGCAGAACTTATAAAACAGGCTCAGCGTACAGCGATCATGCGTGATCCTACAATGGCCGCAGCAACGCTGGTCGGAGCACAGGCTGATGCAATGAAGACTGCAGCCGGTAATCAGGCCGGTGCAATGACAGGCTTCATGGGCATGGGGATGGCAATGAATCAGGGCGGCGGTATGAACGCACAGAATTTATTTGCAATGGGTCAGCAACAGCAGGAGCAGCAGGCACAGCAGATGGCAGCGCAGCAGGCAGCACAACAGGCCGTTCAGCAGCAGGCACCGCAGGCAGAGGGATGGAAGTGCAGCTGCGGAAACTTTGTTACCGGCAAGTTCTGTCCGGAATGCGGAAGCAAGAAACCGGAACCACAGCCGGCACCGGGTGCATGGAAATGTAAATGCGGAGCCACAGCAACCGGTAAGTTCTGTCCGGAATGCGGATCACCAAACCCGGTAGAGGAAGAAGGATGGACCTGTTCTTGCGGTTCAGTGAATAAAGGAAAATTCTGCCAGAACTGTGGAGCAAAGAAACCGGAAGGTGCACTGCTTTACCGTTGTGACAAATGTGGATGGGAACCGGAAGACCCGACACACCCACCAAAATTCTGCCCAGAATGTGGCGACATCTTTGACGAGAACGACAGACAGTAATTCGCGGGAGAGGAGGGAATTCTATGTTTAGACTCCCATCAGAAAAAGAGGAACATAAGGACACAATCGGTGCTTTGATTTTAAGTATCTTCATTATTATCGCAGGAATCGGCGGCATGATATATACGAAGCATGAAAGCAGTGAGTTTAAGAATTCCACGGATGTTCGAACGCTTCATGCAACCGTTTACAGTTGTGAACAAACGCATGAAAAAGACGATCAGGGAGACCGAAAAGAAGAATATAAAGTAAGGTTTACTTATGAAATCGATGGAACAACATATGATGATTTTGAATTTCGCAATAAAGAAATAAGGAGAGGAGATACTGTACTGATTACCGTTTACCGGAACTCAAAAGGAAAATATAAACTGGAACCGGGACCAACTCCGATTTACTTCTTTGCATTTGCTGCAATGATTCCGCTAGGTCTCATTGGTTTCATTGGATTAAGTAAAGATCTTATCAAGTATCACCGGGAAGAAAAAGAAGGTAGAAGACTGTAAGTATGGAAGGAGGGGGTTGCGTGAAGGTACTTTCAGATAAAGCACAAAATAAGGTGATATGTGTATTCTTACTGATTGGTTCGATTGGGCTCGTTGTATATGGAGTTACTCATATTTTTTCCAGTATAGAATATAAACTATCTTCCGATGCTCGTCAGGTAACCGCCGTTGTAAAAGATTATCAGATAAGTGTTAAGACCTATGAAAATGGCGATGAAGATGTAAAGTATCACGCAATTCTGTCCTTTGAAGTGGATGGAAAAACCTATACAGGAAAAGATGTATTTTCCAGAGATATATCCCGGGGGGATGAAGTGACAGAGAAGGCTTACCGGGCTTTGAATGGAGAATACAAGCTTTACACAGGCGATATAGGTGATAACATTACCTCCGTTATGATGATCCCGGCGGGAATCATTATCTCCATATTCCTAATCTATGAAATATTTGGTAAGAGCAAAGAGAAGGAACAAGAGGAACAATAGGTCAACCAGATAGAATGATAGATGAGGAGGGATAAATATGGGATTGTCAGAGGCGATGCTGTTTGCGTTTGCAGCTACCATAATCTGTGCGTTTGCCATTGCTGAGAAAATCATTGACATAGACTTTGAACAGTTTATGCCAAAGAATTTGAAAAAAGCAAAAATGAAAAGAATTCTTGCAAAGCGTGAAACACCGTTGCAAGGGGCAAGGCTTCAGAAGGACATCAAGGATTCCTTTGAAAATGTATTACTTCCACTTGGAAAAGCAGATAAGGGTTATCTTCCAAAGAGAATGGATCTTACATTTCGCAGAAAGATGGTTCATCAGGTGGAACTGCTGGGAAAGCGTAAGCTTTGCCGAGATATCCAGGTGACGGACGTTGTACCACTTCCGAAAAATAATTTCAAAAGATGGAATGATGACGGACGGGAGTGGAGGGAGTCTATCCTGCAATGTAGTTCTTTGGAACGTCTTATTTCTCCTCAAGCTGGTAAGACAGTGCATCAGATCTATCGGAAAAACAGTTACCTTCGGATTCTTCAGTCAAGGCATATCCGCCATTCTGACCGTCAGGGTAAGAACAAGGAATTTTATTCCGATAAAGGGACGATCATCTGTCCATCCTGTGGAGCTGAGGTGGAACTGAGCAGTCAGCAAGTCATCTGTCCATATTGTGGCGGTGTGATACAAAGTGAATTCTACGACTGGCAGACAGAGGTATTCGAAATTTATGAGAAAATGGGTGCGAACATGCAATACGGACTATTATTGCTTGCTTACTCGGGCATCATGTTCCTGTGTCTGACCTTGTGCCTTTACCTGATCAAAGACACGGATATTTCTCTTACCATAGGTGTAATTGCTATACTGCTTATACTTCTGGGAATTGCGAAAATTTTTCAATCCAAGGAAGAGAAACAGGAAAAGCTGCCGAAGGAAATCGTCAGATACTCGGAAAATTATTTGAGATCCTGCATCAATGATGCACTTTATAAGGATGTAAACAAGCCGGATCTGATGGATTATGGAATCGGATCGATCATACTTAAAAATGTTATAAATACAGACAAAACAACAGAAATCACCGCTACGGCATATGGAAGTGAAACCTACCTGCCTGAGAGTGGAAAACCGTATACAAAGAAAACAAAAACGACACTCGTTTTGCAGAGGGCGAGATATCCAGAAAGAAGGAAGACGGACGGAGCATTTTTCAAGGAAAAAGATTGCCCATCTTGTGGAGCCAATTTCATACCGGATGAACACAATTGTTGTTCCTTCTGTGGTTATAGCTTCCAGGTAGACAATGCCAAATGGGTCGTAAAAGCAACAGGAGAATCATAAACAAGAAAAGAAAATGTCCGGAAATCCGGTATTGGCTGAAAGGAGGATGAATTATGCAAACAAATGTGCAATCTATGGCGACCGTACAGAGTGGATCCGGAGAGCGGACGAAGCACTTGCGGAATTTGATCGACAGGCGCATTAAGAGAGGAGGATTTTTATGGCAGGCTTGCAGGAATATAAATGTCCCTGCTGTGGCGGTGCGATAGCCTTTGACAGTACGATCCAGAAGATGAAGTGTCCGTATTGCGACACAGAGTTCGAAATGGACGCATTGAAGGGATATGATGCCGAACTGCAGGACGAAGAAACAGACAGCATGGAATGGGAAACCGCAGCAGGCGGTGAATGGGGAGAAGGAGAAACGGATGGTCTGCGTACTTATGTGTGTAAATCCTGTGGAGGAGAAATTGTAGGTGACGCAAATACAGCGGCAACATCCTGCCCATTCTGTGATAATCCAATCGTTATGATGGGACAATTCTTCGGCTCCCTGAAACCGGATCTGGTCATTCCGTTTAAACTGGATAAAAAAGCAGCAAAAGAAGGGCTCATGAAGCATCTTACAGGAAAACGTCTTCTGCCGAAGATTTTTAAGGATCAGAACCATATTGACGAGATCAAAGGAGTCTATGTACCGTTCTGGCTATTTGATACCGATGTAGACGCTAAGGTCCGTTATAAGGCAACCAAGATCCGTACTTGGAGTGACAGTGATTACAATTATACCCAGACCAGTTATTATATGGTGCACAGAGGCGGAAGTGTTGGATTTGAATACGTTCCGGTAGATGGCTCTACAAAAATGGCGGATGATCTGATGGAATCCATCGAACCGTTTAACTGTGGGGAGGCAGTGGATTTCCAGACGGCTTATCTTGCCGGTTACCTGGCAGATAAGTATGATGTGACTGCAGAAGAAAGCATTGACCGGGCGAATGAGCGTGTGAAAAAATCTACGGAGCAGGCATTTGCCGAAACAGTCATTGGTTACGATACTGTAGTAGCTGAGAATACCAGTGTACAGTTCCATGGCGGAAAAGCCAAGTATGCTTTATATCCGGTGTGGCTTTTAAATACCACATGGAATGGTAACAAATATACATTTGCAATGAACGGACAGACCGGAAAATTCGTCGGCGACCTGCCGGTAGATAAGGCGGCAGCAACTCGTTGGACACTGATACTGGCGACCACGTTCACGGCAGTAACCTACGGTGCAGCAACACTTCTGCACTTTCTCGGACTGTTTTAGGGGGTGACGGAATGAAAAAGAAAATAATATCACTTCTGCTTGTTCTGGCCCTTTGCCTGGGGATGACGTTTTCGGTTTCAGCCGAAGATGCAGAAGGATTTGCAAATGATTATTGTCGTGTGCAGGACATGGCGGGACTTATGACGGATAGTGAGGAAGCAAAATTAAATGACATACTTGATGAACTGAGTATCCGACAGAAAATGGATGTTGTCGTTGTGACAACAAATACGCTGGATGAAAAAACGGTGCAAGAATACGCCGATGATATTTATGATTACGGAAACTTCGGATATGGACAGGATAAGGATGGAATCCTTCTTCTCATTAGTCTGGGAGAAGAGAATGACTGTTATATTTCAACCTGTGGTTACGGAATCACAGCTTTTACCGATGCAGGGATCAAATACATTTCAAAAGAAATGACGAGTGATCTGAAGGATGGAAATTATTTTTCGGCATTTCAGACTTTTTCAGAGCTGTGTGACAAATTCATTACACAGGCAAGAAACGGAAAGCCGTATGACAGGAAAAGTCTTCCAAAGGAGCCATTATCCCCAATCTGGATTCTGATCTCCCTTGGGGTAGGAGTTGTTCTGTCACTTATCATTGTCGGCAGGATGAAAGCACAGCTTAAAACAGTGCGTTTCCAGTCAGCGGCAGGCAGCTATGTAAAAGACGATAGTCTGGATATTACAGAAAGCAGAGATATGTTCCTTTATGAAACGACTTCGAAAACGGCGAAAGAAAAGAAGAGCTCTTCCGGCGGCAGCAGTACACATACTTCTTCATCAGGAAGAACCCACGGTGGCGGAGGCAGCAAATTCTAGGGAAAATACCTCCTGTCATTTGTTTTAGATTGGATTTTTGCGTTGACGGTAAGCTGGAAAATGTGCTATACTGTATCACATAATGAGCAAAGAAGGAGGATATTACAATGAAACACATTAAAACATTGAATACACAGACTCTGAACAATACAGTAAAGAAGGGCGGATGCGGAGAATGCCAGACATCCTGTCAGTCAGCATGCAAGACTTCTTGCACAGTAGGAAATCAGACTTGCGAACACAGCAAATAAGAGATATTTGTAAGTGTAGTGAATAAGTATGACAAGCAGGCAGCGGCTTTAAAGCCGCTGTCATTTGACGTATGAGGAAAAATTTGAAAAATAAGGATAGAAAGGGGTACCGGTTGTGATTCATCAGTACCAGAACAATGGATATAATATTGTACTTGATGTCAACAGCGGATGCGTTCATGTAGTGGACGAGCCGGGGTACGAAGTTATTGCATGTCTGAACCGTATGAACGAGAATCAGACAGTGCAGACGCTGAAAGAAGAAAGTACATGGAACCAGCTGAAAGATGAGCTGGAAGGGAAATATTCCGAAGAAGAACTCAGAGATATATTGGATGATGTGACAGAGCTGACTGCAAACGGACAGCTTTTTGTTGTTGATACATATGAACCTTTTATCGGGGAGGTTATCAAGCGTAAGACGGTTGTGAAGGCACTCTGCCTGCATATCGCACACGACTGCAATCTTGCCTGCAAATACTGTTTTGCAGAAGAAGGAGAGTATCACGGAAGAAGAGCGCTTATGACTTATGAAGTTGGTAAGAAAGCCCTGGATTTTCTGATCGCCAATTCCGGAACAAGAAGGAATCTGGAAGTTGATTTCTTTGGTGGAGAACCACTTATGAACTGGCAGGTTGTCAAAGACCTGGTGGCATACGGAAGAGAGCAGGAAAAGCTTCATGACAAGCACTTCCGTTTTACTGTAACTACGAATGGTGTACTTCTGAATGATGATATCCAGGAGTTTATCAATAAAGAAATGGACAATGTAGTCATCAGTCTTGATGGACGTAAAGAAGTCAATGACAGAATGCGTCCGTTCAGAAATGGAAAGGGAAGCTATGATCTGATCGTACCGAAGTTCCAGAAGCTTGCTGATTCACGTAATCAGGAGCGCTACTATATCCGCGGAACATTTACCAGAAACAATCTGGATTTTTCAGAGGATGTAAAGCATTTTGCAGAGCTTGGCTTCAAGCAGATGTCGATCGAACCGGTTGTCGGGGATGAATCTGATCCGTATGCAATCCGTGAAGAAGATCTTCCGCAGATCTTTGATGAGTATGACAAGCTTGCAAGATATATCATTGAGAAAGACAAAGAGGGAGAAGGATTCAATTTCTTCCACTTTATGATCGACCTGGAAGGAGGACCTTGTCTGTACAAACGTCTGTCCGGATGTGGTTCGGGAACAGAATACCTTGCTGTTACACCATGGGGAGATTTCTATCCGTGTCATCAGTTTGTAGGTGATGAAAATTTCCTGATGGGAAATGTAAACGAAGGAATTACAAGACCGGAGATCGCAGATGAGTTCCGTTGCTGCAATGTATATACCAAAGAAAAATGCAAGAAATGTTTTGCAAGATTCTACTGCAGTGGCGGGTGTATGGCAAACGCATACAAGTATGCAGACGGATTAAATGATTCTTATGATCTGGGCTGTGAGATGGAACGTAAGCGCGTAGAATGCGCGATTATGATAAAGGCTGCAATGGCAGACGAAAACTAAGAAAGGGACTTGGACATGAAGAAGAGTAAAGGAATAGTAAGCCTTGTTCTGATTGCTGCACTTTTAGGACTTCTTGGATTTACCTGCTGGCAGGGATTTGGTTCCTCCCACACAGGTTCTGCAAGAAATATCAATCTTGGTCTTGACCTTGCCGGTGGTGTCAGCATTACCTATCAGGCGAAAGACAAGAATCCTTCAGCAGAAGATATGAAGGATACGATCTACAAGTTACAGAAGCGTGTAGAGCAGTACAGCACAGAAGCAAGTGTATATCAGGAAGGGGACGACCGGATCAACATTGAGATCCCAGGTGTATCCGATGCCAATAAAGTTCTGGAAGAACTTGGCAAACCAGGATCACTGGTATTTCAGGATGCAGATGGCAACACCGTTCTTGAAGGAACAGATGTTAAAAATGCAGAGGCCCAGACGCAGGAAAACTCTACGACTAAGAATAAAGAATATGTTGTAGCTCTGCAGCTTACCAAAGAAGGAACAACCAAATTTGCAGAAGCAACAGCAGCAAATGTAGGAAAACAGATTTCCATTATTTATGATGGACAGACAATCAGTTCACCAAGAGTTAATCAGGCGATCGAAGGCGGAGAAGCCGTTATCACAGGGATGTCAAGCTATGAAGAAGCAGACAATCTTGCAGCTACCATCCGAATCGGTGGACTTTCTCTGGAACTGGAAGAACTTCGCTCTAATGTAGTAGCTGCACAGCTCGGAGAAGAAGCAATCAGCACAAGCTTAATGGCTGGTGCCATCGGACTTGCCATCATCTTCGTATTTATGTGCTTCGTATATCTGCTTCCGGGACTTGCAGCAGGTCTTGCACTTCTGATCTATACAGGACTGATCCTGGTGCTTTTAAATGCATTCAATATCACGCTTACCCTTCCGGGTATTGCAGGTATCATTCTTGGAATCGGTATGGCGGTGGATGCCAACGTTATCATTTTCGCCCGTGTGCGTGAAGAAGTGACAACAGGTATCAGTGTTAAGACTTCCCTGAAGAATGGTTTCCACAAAGCAATGTCTGCGATCGTTGACGGTAACGTAACAACTCTGATCGCTGCAGCTATTCTCTGGTTCAAGGGTTCAGGTTCTGTAAAAGGATTTGCACAGACACTGGCACTTGGTATTGTTGTGTCAATGTTTACGGCACTTGTTATTACCAGAATCATCATTTTCTCTCTGTATGCGATTGGTCTTCGTGATGTGAAATTTTATGCGAAGAAATTCAAAAAAGAAAGAAAAATTATCGACTTCCTCGGAAAGAAAGCCATTTTCTTTGCAATATCAATTGCTGTGATCGCAGCAGGTTTTGTGACAATGGGAGTCCAGTCGGGAAAAGGTGAAGGTGCGCTGAACTACAGCCTGGAATTCAAGGGCGGTACGGCTACAACCGTAACATTTGATAAAGATTACTCGATCAAAGAGATTGATTCAAAGATCGTTCCGGTTGTAGAAGATGTGACCGGAGATCACAATGTACAGGCACAGAAAGTAAAAGACAGCAATCAGATCATCATCAAGACACAGACGCTGAATCTTGACGAAAGAGAAGCACTTAACAATGCGCTTGCTGATAAATTTGGTGTAGACACATCGACAATTACAGCAGAAAATATCAGTTCTACGGTAAGCTCCGAGATGAGACAGGATGCGATCATTGCAGTTATCATTTCAGCGATCTGTATGCTGATCTATATCTGGTTCCGGTTCAAAGATGTACGTTTCGCATCAAGTGCGGTTCTTGCTCTTTTACACGATTTGTTATTTGTGCTTACATTCTATGCACTTGCAAGAACATCTGTCGGTAATACATTTATCGCATGTATGCTGACAATCCTTGGATATTCTATCAATGCGACGATCGTTATTTTCGACCGTATCCGTGAAGAGCTTCGGGTCATGAAGAGAAACGATGATCTGAAAGCGCTTGTAAACAGAAGTATCACTTATACACTGACAAGAAGTATTTACACAACATTTACTACATTTGTCATGGTAGCGGTTCTTTATATCATGGGTGTAAGCTCTATTAAAGAATTTGCAGCACCTCTTATGGTTGGTATTGCAGGTGGCGGATATTCATCTGTATGTATCACCGGTGCATTATGGTATGTAATGAAAACAAAAATCGGCGGCAAAAAAGCAACGAAAAAGAAATAACTGACAGAAAATGAGGTGTCGGAGGAGAATCCTCCGGCATCTTTGTATTATCTGACTACCAAAGAAAGGAAAAGAGAAAATGGAGAACTGGGTACTTCTGAGAAAAGGAGCGAATTTTCAGCATATCAGTGAGAAATTCCATATCAGTCCGCGAGTGGCTTCCCTGATAAGAAACCGGGATGTGATCGGGGATGATGCAATCGAGAAATATTTAAACGGTACGATCGCCGATCTGTACGATGGAATGCTGATGAAGGATATGGACAAGGCAGTAGCGGTTCTTGGAGAAAAGATAAAAGAAAATGCAAAAATCAGGATCATCGGAGACTATGATATTGATGGAATCCAGTCGACCTATATTCTTCTGGAGGGATTCCGGATGCTCGGAGCTGATGTGGACAGTGACATTCCGGATCGTATGAAGGACGGGTATGGTCTGAACCGGAACCTGATCGACCGGGCGCTGGAGGCCGACGTGGATACGATCATTACCTGTGATAACGGGATTGCGGCGGCAGAGGAGATCGCCTATGCAAAAAGTATGGGAATGACGATTGTGGTGACGGATCATCATGAGGTCCCGTATACGGAAATTGGTGCGGGACGAAGATATATTCTGCCGGAGGCAGATGCGGTTGTGGATCCGAAGCAGGAGGACTGTACTTATCCGTTCAAAGGGCTGTGCGGGGCTGCGGTTGCTTACAAGCTGGTGGAGGCTCTGATGGAAGCCATGGGAAAAGATGCGGAAGATGCAGATTATCTGATGGAAAATGTGGCAATCGCAACGATTGGTGATGTTATGGATTTGGTGGACGAAAACCGTATTTTCGTTAAACAGGGACTGGATATGCTGAAACGGACGGAGAATCTGGGACTGAAGGCGCTGATGGGATGTACTGGTGTGAATGTAGATAAGCTGTCTCCGTATCACATTGGATTTGTGATCGGTCCGTGTATGAATGCCAGTGGAAGACTGGATACAGCAAAGCGTGCCCTGGAGCTTCTGGAGGCAAAGAAAGTGGCGGAGGCGGATCTGCTGGCAGGTGATCTGAAAGCACTCAATGACAGCCGGAAGGATATGACGGCGCAGGCGGTAGAAGAGGCGTTTATCCAGGTGGAGAACAGTGAACTTAAGGATGCAGACGTGCTGGTGGTCTACCTGCCGGAATGTCATGAAAGCCTTGCCGGGATCGTGGCAGGAAGGATCCGGGAAAAATATTACCGTCCGGTCTTTGTGCTGACGAAGGGCGCGGAAGGTTTAAAGGGCTCAGGAAGATCGATCGAGACCTGGCACATGTATGAAGGACTGAACCGGGTAAAGCATCTGTTGTCAAAATTTGGCGGGCATAAGATGGCGGCAGGTCTCTCCATGCCGGAGGAGAATCTGGAACAGTTCCGTAAGGAGATTAACGAAAAATCCGGGATCACACCAGAGGATCTGAATGAAAAGATTGCCATAGATATGCAGCTCCCGTTTGAATGTGTCAATGAAAAATTTATCGGAGAGCTTGCGGTTCTGGAACCATTTGGCAAAGGAAATGCACGTCCGGTCTTTGCAGAAAGACAGGTACAGGTGGAAAGTGCGAGAATCCTTGGCAAGAATAAAAATGTGCTGAAGTTGCAGGTGAAGGATCTTCACGGTACAAGGATGGATGCCATGTATTTTGGAGATGTAAATACCTTTGTGGAATATGTGCGTGAAAAATTTGGAGATATTGCCTGTGAGTGTCTGCTGCGCGGACATGGGCATGGAATTGTTATGGCATTTACCTATTATCCTGATATCAATGAGTATCAGGGAGTCCGTACGCCACAGATTGTGATCCAAAATTATAAATAATTTGAAAAACAGCAATTTTATGCTATACTAATAGATATTGCATATATTTGTAGGTAAGGTGGAGAAGAAAGATGAAAAAACTTGAAGAATATGTTGTCAGCATTCCGGATTATCCGGAAAAAGGAATTATTTTCAGAGATGTAACCAGCATTCTTGAAGATCCGGAAGGGCTTCAGCTTTCCATTCGGGAACTGCAGGATAAGCTTGAAGGCATGGATTTCAACATCGTGATCGGACCGGAGTCCAGAGGATTTATTTTTGGAATGCCGATTGCATATAATCTGCAAAAAGCATTTGTGCCGATTCGTAAAAAAGGAAAGCTTCCTTGCGAGACAGCATCGATCAAGTATGATTTGGAATATGGAAGTGCAGAGATCGAGATCCACAAGCGTTCGATCAAACCGGGAGACAAGGTTGTGATCGTAGATGACCTGATGGCAACAGGCGGTACGGCAGAAGCAATGATCAAACTGATCGAAGGACTTGGCGGTGAGGTTGTAGAAGTTCTCTGCCTGATCGAACTGATGGGATTAAAAGGACGGGAAAAACTGAAAGGATACAAAGTAGATTCCGTAATCCAGTATCCGGGAAACTAATGAGAAAGAAGGGAAGGCTATGGCAGACGATATCGGAATCCAGCAGGAGATGCTGATCGAACCAACACATAAAAAACTGGAGATCGTAGATGGTCATGCGGTAAAGGATGTGGAAGATTATCAGAATCCGGAACTGCTCTATAAAAGTCTGATCGAGCGAGTCAGAAAGTACCATCCTTCGGCGGACGTCTCTATGATCGAAAAAGCATATCACATTGCAAGAAATGCGCACAAAGGGCAGACACGGAAATCCGGAGAAGAGTATATTATCCATCCTCTGTGGGTAGGAATCATTCTGGCACAACTGGAGATGGACAAAGAGACGATCGTTGCCGGCATCCTTCATGATGTGGTAGAAGACACGGTGATGACGGACGAAGAAATCCGTCAGGAATTCGGAGATGAGGTGGCTCTTCTGGTAGACGGTGTCACAAAGCTGGGACAGCTTTCCTATTCAGCGGATAAGCTGGAGGTCCAAGCTGAGAATCTTCGTAAGATGTTCCTTGCGATGGCAAAAGATATCCGTGTTATCATCATCAAGCTTGCCGACCGTCTGCACAATATGCGTACCCTGCAGTATATGCGACCGGAGAAGCAGTTGGAAAAAGCAAAAGAAACCATGGATATCTATGCTCCGATCGCACAACGGCTTGGTATTTCCAAGATCAAGACAGAGCTTGATGATCTGGCACTCAAATATTCCCAGCCGGAGGTTTTTAACGATCTGGTAAAGCAGATCAATGCAAGAAAAACGGAAAGGGAAGAATTTGTCCAGCAGATCGTGGATGAGGTTTCCACGCATATGAAGAATGCGAACATTGATGCAGAAGTGAACGGACGCGTGAAGCATTTCTTCAGCATTTATAAGAAGATGGTGAACCAGGATAAGACGGTGGATCAGATATATGATCTGTTTGCAGTCCGTATTATCGTAGATTCTGTAAAAGACTGTTATGCGGCGCTTGGAGTTATCCATGAGATGTATACACCGGTACCGGGACGTTTTAAAGATTATATCGCAATGCCGAAGGCAAATATGTACCAGTCTCTGCATACGACTCTGATGAGTTCGATCGGTCAGCCGTTTGAGATCCAGATCCGTACAAAAGAGATGCATAAAACTGCTGAATACGGTATTGCGGCACACTGGAAATATAAAGAGTCTGAAGATGGAAAGAAGAGCGTTGAAGCGAAGGAAGAAGAGAAACTGAGCTGGCTTCGTCAGATCCTGGAATGGCAGCGAGACATGTCAGACAACCGGGAATTTCTTAATCTTCTGAAAGGAGACCTGGATCTATTTGCAGAGGATGTATACTGCTTTACACCGAACGGAGATGTCAAGAACCTGCCGAACGGTTCTACGCCGGTTGACTTTGCCTATGCGATCCATACTGCGGTCGGCAACAAGATGGTAGGTGCCAGAGTCAATGGCAAGCTGGTCAATATCGATTACAAGATCCAGAACGGGGACCGAATCGAGATCCTGACTTCGCAGAACTCCAAAGGACCGAGCCGTGACTGGCTGAGTATCGTCAAGAGTACCCAGGCGAAGAACAAGATCAACCAGTGGTTTAAGAAAGAATTCAAAGAAGAAAATATTGTACGTGGTAAGGAAATGCTCGCCACGTACTGTAAGGCAAAAGGATTTGTACTCTCGGATCTGATGAAACCGAAATATATGCAGATCGTGCAGGAAAAGTACGGCTTTAAGGACTGGGATTCGATTCTTGCAGCACTTGGACATGGCGGATTGAAGGAAGGGCAGATCGTCAACCGTCTTGCAGAAGAATACAGTAAGGATCACCGAAAAGAACTGACCGACGAAAGTGTTCTGGAAAAGGTTGCGGAAGCGGCAAAGAACAAGGTGCATATCACCAGATCCAAGAGTGGTATCGTGGTCAAGGGAATCGACGATATGGCAGTGCGTTTTTCCAGATGCTGCAATCCGGTGCCGGGAGATGAGATCGTTGGCTTTATCACCCGCGGACGCGGAATGTCGATCCACCGGACGGACTGTGTCAATATCATTCATCTGTCAGAAGCGGAAAGAGCGCGTCTGATTCCGGCAGAATGGGAAAAACCGGAGGAAGGTACAGATACCGGAAGCTATCTGGCTGAGATCAAGATGTATGCAAATGACAGGCAGGGACTTCTGATGGATATGTCTAAGGTGTTCACGGAGATGAATATTGATGTGAAGTCTATGAATGTAAGAACCAGCAAACAGGGAACAGCAACAATCGAAGCCGGATTTATTGTCCGGGGAAGAGAGGAGCTTGGAAAAGTGATCGGAAAGCTCCGGCAGATCGTCGGCGTGCTGGATATAGAACGAGCAGTGGGGTAAAAAGAAATGAAAATCGAAAAATTTGTAACAGGAATTATCAGTACCAATTGTTACATTGTTACTAATGAAGAAACAAAAGAGACCGTGATCGTTGATCCGGCAAACCTGTCAAAAGCGATGATCGGTTATATCGAAGAGGAAGAGCTTGTAATTAAGGCAATTCTTCTGACTCATGCGCATTTTGATCATATCATGGGAATCGATAAAGTGATCGACCGGTATGGAGAAATGCCGGTTTACGTAGAAGAATCTGATCTGGAGCTTCTTCACACACCGTCTATGAATGAGTCAACGGTATATACAAATGGCTATAGCTACCCGGGTGGAGACGTGATCCATGATGGAGATGTGCTTCATCTGATCGGAGAAGATTTCCGGGTGATCCATACACCGGGACATACCCAGGGCGGCGTATCCTACTATGTAGAAAAAGAGGGAGTACTTTTCAGTGGAGATACATTGTTCTGTTGTTCAGTCGGAAGAAGTGATTTTGCAACCAGCAGCACTTCTGCACTGATTCGTTCGATCAAGGAAAAGCTGTTCCTGCTTCCGGATGAAACAAAGGTATTCCCGGGACATATGGGCGCAACAACGATTGGCAACGAAAAAGTGAACAACCCGTATGTATAGAGGAGCAGAGAAATGATTCGGATCAGCTGTAAGAATGAACGTTTCACTTACGACATGTATCATATCGTAAAGTCATTTCTTCCTGATGCCGAGATCAGCCAGAAGGTAGATCCAGAACAGGAACTTCTGATCGAGATGACCGCAGAAGAGGAACCAGATCTGGAAGAGCAGGCATGTGATAAAAAGGTCCGGTGGACCTTTTTTCATTGCAGGGAGGCTGAAATCGCAGACATCAGCGAAAAAAGAGAACAAAAGCGTTATATCAATAAAAAATTATATCAGACCCTGGTTAAAAAGACCGGAGAAGAACATGCATGGGGGAATATGACAGGTGTCCGCCCCACAAAGATGATCATGGAAAGACTGGAAGAAGGTTCTTCTGAGGAAGAAATCATCCGGTATATGCATGATACCTATGTGGTAAGCGAGAAAAAAGCAATGCTTGGTATCGAGATTGCAAAGCGGGAAAAAGCCCAGCTTGATAAGCTGGATTATGAAAATGGATACAGTCTTTATATCGGAATTCCGTTCTGCCCGACAACCTGCAGTTACTGCTCCTTTACTTCTTATCCGGTTGCAAAATGGCAGGACCGGATGGATGAATATGTAGATGCACTTTTAAAAGAGCTTGCATTTATTGCAGAGGTTTCAAAAGAAAAGCATCTTAATGCGATTTATATGGGAGGCGGTACGCCGACAACCCTGAGTGCACAGCAGATGGACCGGGTTTTGAGTTTCCTGGAAGAACATTTTTCCTTTGAACATCTGAAAGAATATACGATCGAAGCCGGAAGACCGGACAGTATTACTGAGGACAAGCTGCGAGTGATCCGAAAGCATGGAGTTGGCAGAATTTCCATCAATCCACAGACCATGCAGCAGAAGACACTGGATGTGATCGGAAGACGTCACACAGTGGAGGGTGTAGTCCGCATTTTCCATCTGGCAAGAGAACTGGGATTCGACAATATCAATATGGATCTGATCGCAGGTCTTCCGGGAGAACATCCGGAGGAGATGGAAGATACTCTTCGTCAGATCAAAGAGCTTGCACCGGACAGTTTGACGGTCCATGCACTTGCAATGAAACATGGCTCGAGACTGACACGCGAACGGGCTGCAAGCACAGAAAAACAAAATTACAAACAGATGGCAAGAGAGCTGGAAGAGATGATCGATATGGCACGTAAGGCGGCCGGTGAGATGGGACTTTATCCGTATTATCTCTACAGACAGAAGAATATTGCAGGAAATTTTGAAAATGTAGGTTACGCAAAGGTTGACAAAGCGGGAATTTACAATATACTGATTATGGAGGAAAAGCAGTCCATCGTTGCTGCCGGTGCAGGCGCATCGACTAAGGTGGTGCTTCCGTATGAGATTCCGGCGCCCGGAAGTAAAAACGGGCGGATGACGAATCTGATAAGAATAGAAAATGTCAGAGATGTGGGAGAATATATTTCCCGTATCGATGAGATGATAGAGCGAAAAGGAGAATGGTTATGGCATTAAAGAAAAAACCGGTTACCGGCATGAAAGACATGCTCCCGAAAGAAATGGAAATCAGAGATTATGTGATCCAGATGATCAAGGATACCTATAAGACATTTGGATTTACTTCCATAGAGACACCGTGTGTGGAACACATTGAGAACCTGTGCAGCAAACAGGGTGGCGACAATGAAAAACTGATCTTCAAGATTCTGAAGAGAGGGGAAAAACTGAAAATTGCTGAGGCAAAAGAAGAGATCGATCTGGTAGACGGAGGACTTCGTTATGACCTGACAGTTCCACTTGCAAGATACTATGCAAATCATGCAAATGAACTGCCGTCACCGTTTAAGGCACTTCAGATTGGCAATGTATGGAGAGCAGACCGTCCACAGAGAGGACGTTTCCGTCAGTTCATGCAGTGCGATATCGATATTTTAGGTGAGCCGGGTAATCTTGCAGAGATCGAACTGATCCTTGCAACTACGACCATGCTTGGAAAGATGGATTTCCACAATTTTACGGTATGTATCAATGACCGTAATATCTTAAAGGCGATGGCTGCATTCAGTGGATTTAAGGAAGAAGATTTCGACGAAGTATTTATCATCCTTGATAAGATGGATAAGATCGGCAAAGAAGGCGTAGGCGAAGAACTGGTTGAGATGGGTTATACAAAAGAAAATGTAGATACTTATCTTGGACTCTTTGATGAGATCAACCCGGATGTTGATGGAATCCGTTTCTGCAAAGAAAAGCTGGCAGGATTCCTTGATGAGAAGACAGCTGACAGCATGGAAATGATCATTTCCAGCGTAGAAAGTGCAAAAGAGGCAGATTTCAAAGTAAAATTTGATCCGACGCTGGTACGTGGACAATCTTACTATACAGGAACCATTTTTGAAGTAACGATGGATGAATTTGGCGGCTCTGTTGCAGGTGGCGGACGTTACGATAAGATGATCGGTAAATTCACAGGGCAGGACACACCGGCATGTGGATTCTCAATCGGATTTGAGCGTATTGTCATGCTGCTTCTGGAAAATGGATATGAGATTCCTTCCAAGCGCCAGAAAAAAGCATATCTTCTTGAAAAGAATATGCACAAGGAAGGCATCCTCAAGGTACTTGAGATGGCAAAAGCTGACCGCGCAGCCGGGAAACAGGTTCTGGTGGTCAATATGAAGAAAAACAAGAAATTCCAGAAGGATCAGCTGATCGCAGAAGGATATGAAGATATCACAGACTGCTACAAAGATTCCGTTATGGATTTATAAGGAAAGAGAAACGCAGGAGGATAAATTAGAATGGCAGAGTCAATGACAGGACTGAAAAGAACACATCGGTGTGCAGAGCTTTCAGAGGCAAACATCGGTGAAAAAGTAACCATCATGGGATGGGTACAGAAGAACAGAAATAAAGGTGGACTGGTTTTTGTAGATGTACGTGACCGTTCCGGACTGATCCAGGTTGTTTTTGAAGAGGGAAGTACAGATAAAGCGCTTCTTGAGAAGGCAGCAAAGCTTAGAAGTGAGTTTGTTGTAGCAATCGTGGGAACTGTTGAAAAACGTTCCGGTGCAGTTAATGAAAATCTTGCAACAGGTGCGATTGAGATCAAACCGGAAGAACTCAGAATTTTATCTGAATCTGAGACACCTCCGTTCCCAATCGAAGAGAATTCCAAGACAAAAGAGGAAGTACGTCTGAAATACCGTTTCCTCGATCTTAGAAGACCGGACATCCAGAGAAACCTGATGATGAGAAGCCGTGTGGCTACCCTCGCACGTCAGTTCATGGCAAAAGAAGGATTCCTTGAGATCGAGACACCGTTCCTGATCAAGAGTACACCGGAAGGTGCAAGAGATTACCTGGTACCGAGCCGTATTCATCCGGGAAGCTTCTATGCACTTCCGCAGTCACCGCAGATCTTCAAACAGCTGCTGATGTGCTCCGGATATGACCGCTATTTCCAGATCGTAAAATGTTTCCGTGATGAAGACCTTCGTGCAGACCGTCAGCCGGAATTTACACAGATGGATATGGAACTTTCTTTTGTAGATGTTGATGATGTCATTGATATCAATGAGAGACTGCTTGCACATCTGTTCAAAGATGTACTGGATATCGATGTACAGCTCCCAATCCAGAGAATGACCTGGCAGGAAGCAATGGACAGATTCGGTTCTGATAAACCGGATATCCGTTTCGGCATGGAGCTGGTTAATGTGACAGAGACTGTCAAAGACAGCGAATTTGTTGTATTTAAAAATGCGATTGAAGCAGGCGGAACTGTTCGTGGTATCAACGCAAAAGGCCAGGGTGGCATGGCCAGAAAGAAGATCGACAAGCTGGTTGATTTTGCAAAAGGTTATGGAGCAAAGGGACTTGCTTATATTGCAATCCATGAAGACGGAACTGTCAAATCTTCTTTCTCAAAATTCATGACGGAAGAAGAGACAGCAGCGCTGATTAAAGCGATGGCTGGAGAGAATGGAGACCTTCTTCTTTTTGCGGCAGATAAGAATAAAGTTGTATGGGATGTTCTTGGTGCACTCAGACTGGAACTGGCACGCCAGATGGAACTCCTTGATAAGAATGAATACAAATTCCTGTGGATCACAGAATTCCCGCTTCTTGAGTGGAGTGATGAACAGAACCGTTTCACAGCAATGCATCATCCGTTTACCATGCCGATGGAAGAAGACCTTCAGTACATCGACAGTGATCCGGGAAGAGTCCGTGCAAAAGCATATGACATCGTTCTGAATGGTAACGAGATCGGAGGCGGAAGTGTCCGTATCTTCAACCAGGAGATCCAGAGTAAAATGTTTGAAGTACTTGGATTCACACCGGAACAGGCACAGGAGCAGTTCGGATTCCTTCTGAATGCATTTAAATATGGTGTGCCGCCACACGCAGGACTTGCTTACGGTCTTGATCGTCTGGTTATGCTGATGGCAAAACAGGACAGCATCCGTGACGTGATCGCGTTCCCGAAGGTAAAAGATGCATCTGACCTGATGACAGAAGCACCGGAGAGAGTCGATCCGAAGCAGTTGGAAGAGCTTGGACTGGAGTTGGAAGAGCATACAGCGGACGCTGAATAAATTTTATAATTCAATTTTTAAAAATGAACATTTTTTCACATAAAACAGAATTGGCTGTCAAAGTGAAGAAATGTTCATTTCTTTTTTTATAGCGAAATTCTATAATAATGATAGTTGAAATAAAAGGAGGATGGGATATATGGCACATAAAATTTTAGAAGAAGCGCAGGAAATGAATGATCTACTTATAAAATGGAGAAGAGATCTTCATCAAATTCCTGAGACGGATCTGGAGCTTCCAAAGACTGTGGAATATATCAGTAAACGTCTGGATGAGATGAATGTAGAATACAAGGTATTTCCTGAGGTTTCAGTGATTATCGCTCAGATTGGAAAAGGGGATAAATGTTTTCTTCTGAGAAGTGATATGGATGCGCTTCCGGTAGAAGAGGAAACGGGACTTGAATTTGCATCAAAGAATGGCTGTATGCATGGATGCGGACATGATCTGCACGCTACGATCCTTCTTGGAGCGGCAAAAATTTTAAAGGCGTATGAAGAAGAACTGCCGGGCGTGGTCAAATTATTGTTCCAGCCAGGTGAGGAGACCTTCCGCGGAGCGAAAGCAGCAGTGGAAGCAGGAGTCCTGGAGAATCCGCATGTAGATGCTGCCTTTGCAGCGCATGTATTTGCGGCAATTCCATGTGGAACGATTGGATATGGTGTGGAAGCCATGGCATCTGTATATGGCTTTAAAATCACCCTTACAGGACGTGGCGGACACGGTTCTGCACCGGAGGGCTGTATTGACCCGATCAATGCTGGTGTAGAAGTTTATCATGCTCTTCAGGCACTGATCGCCAGGGAATGTCCACCATCAGCAGAGGCAGCACTTACAATTGGACAGTTTACAGCTGGTAATGCAGCAAATGTAATTCCGGAGCGCTGCGTGCTTCAGGGAACACTAAGGACATTTAATGAAGAAGTAAGGACGATGCTGATCCGGAGGATCAATGAAATTGTTCCGGCTGTTGCAGCAGCTTATCGTACTACATGTGAAATCGAAGAACTCAGCAATGTTCCGAGTGTAACTTGCAATGAAGAACTGAATGCAGAGTATATTAAAAGTGTTGAGTCTCTTGAGAATCCGGGAACAACGATTAACGGTGGATTTCATGTCATGGGATCCGAAGACTTTGCCGTGATTTCGGCAAAAATACCGGCAAGTTATTTTGTAGTCGGAGCCGGAGTGGAAGATCAGAGTAAATGGAAAGGACAGCATAATCCAAAGATTCTGTTTAATGAAAAAGCATTACCGCTTGGCGCAGCCATGTATGCGAAGATTGCAATGGACTGGCTGGCAAAATAGAAGAGTAGATCTATAAGATTAGAATAAATAAAAAGAAGGGATCAGACTTTTACAAAAAAGTGAAAGCGGATCCCTTTTTGTGTATCTGGCACAACTCTGACAAATGGGGGCTTTTGATTTAATTAAAAGTTTAATCAGAAATTTACATGAATGAAAAAAGAGACTTATGAAAATCATAAGTCTCACAAAGAGCGACAGACGGGACTCGAACCCGCGACCTCCACCTTGGCAAGGTGGCGTACTACCAACTGTACTACTATCGCATCTATTAAATTATGTTCATCAGAACAATATCTACTATACCGTACAAAGAAGGAATTGTCAACGAAAAAATGAAGAAATTTTGTTCTACTTTTTGCGGAGATTCAATAAGTTTTCTGTTAATCAGACAAAAAATGATTTTAACAGAATAATAGGCGAAGACAAGTAGAAAAGTCCGACATATAAAATTGAAAATATACTTGACCAATTGATAGATATATTGTATAGTATTTATTGTTCTGATGAACAACAAATAATGAATGCGATAGTAGTACAGTTGGTAGTACGCCACCTTGCCAAGGTGGAGGTCGCGGGTTCGAGTCCCGTCTGTCGCTCTTGAATTAAGAACTACATGCAACATGTAGTTCTTTTTTTGTGCATACAATGAGCCAAATACAGATTTTTGCACCCATGCAGATTTGTGCTTGCACAAGGATCTGCATGGGTGTAAAAATCTGTATTTAGCGAATGTACATCATCGAGCTGCTAAGCGAGATGGTGTACGTTCGCCGGGGGTTTGTGTTCACACGAAACCCTGGCTCATTACTAACGTAAAAAAGACTGGCATCGAGCCAGTCTTTCATCATAACTATTCTTTTTTTATTTCAGGAAGAACCAGTATCCTGCAAATGCAGCAGCTGCGATGATCAGGAAGATAAGGATTACAACAAGCACAACAGGAAAATGTCTCTCATCATCGTCATCTTCTTCGTCTAACATATTCTGATAGTTCTCACGCATCTCCTGTTCACGTTTTTCACGGACATGCTTTGGTGGGATATTAGAATAGGTCTGTTCTTTTTCTCCCTCTGGAGTGGAAAGATCAGGTGCAGTAATTTTAAGTTCGTCTTCTTCATCAGAAATGATACGTGTGCTGGAATTGTCAATTGCATGTACCGGTTTGGCTTCTTCCGGACGTTTCTTTTTCGGACGTGGACGAACTTTTTCCCGGCTTTCTTCCTGACCTTCTGCATATTTGAGAAGTGGACGGTCTGAAGTAGCAGGGCGTTTCTTTGGATGCGGTCTGGATGGCTGTTCTTCGGAAGAACCTTCTGTCTTCGGACGAGGTTTTCTTACCGGTCTTTCTCCTTCGGCAGCCGGGGTCGGACGTTTTTTCTTCGGATGAGCCGGTACTTCTGGATTAGCAGAAGAAGCGGTCCGCTTTTCGGCGTTTTCCGGAGATACCGGACGTTTTTTCTTTTTCTTTGGCTGGGCAGGACGTTCGGCAGAAGTCTTTTCTCCTTCGGCAGCCGGGCGCTTTTTGTGTGGCTTTTCTGCAGCCTTACTGGCTTCAACTGTTTTTTCAGCCAATGCTTCTTTTGCAAGCTTTTTTTTCTTTTCACGCTGTTTATCTAAATTCCACTGCTTTTTACAATCGCGGCAGATTGCGAATTCATTGTAGATTGCTTCACCGGCTTCATTTTCGCCTATTTTTTTGTTCTTGATCTCAAGATCCTTTTTACAAATCGGGCACTGCATGATTTATCTCTCCTCTTTGGTTTTTTAATATGTATCTACTCCCTTATTAAATGATGTAAATGTTAAAAATTATGTTTAACATTCACATCCTTAAATACATAGAATCATACATTTATAATGTTATCACGTCCCCAAAAGATGTCAAGAAAGTTCTTTGAATATTTACAAAAAAGTGCTAGAATAAAATGGATTTACTATAGATTAGGAGGACGCGAAGATATGACAGATACAAAGACAATCAAAGTAGGATTACTTGGACTTGGAACAGTCGGAACAGGTGTTTATAAATTGATTGGACGCCGCAGTGAAGAGATGCAGCAGAAGACCGGCGCCGCTCTTGAAATAAAGAAAATCCTGGTACACAACATGAAAAAAGTAAGACAGGGTGTAGATCAGAATCTGCTGACAGATCAGTGGAAAGAGATTATAGAAGATGATGAAATCCAAATCGTGATCGAGGTGATGGGCGGAATTGAGCCAGCGAAAACGATGATCATAGAAGCACTGAAAGCAGGGAAAAATGTAGTAAGTGCAAATAAGGATCTGATCGCAGAATATGGAAAGGAACTCTATGACGCTGCGAAAGAAGGTAGCGCTGATTTCCTGTTTGAAGCAGCGGTAGCAGGAGGAATCCCGATCATCCGTCCGCTTAAGCAGTGCCTGGAAGGCAACCAGATCGATGAGATCATGGGAATTGTCAACGGTACGACTAACTATATCCTGACAAAGATGTTTGAAGATGGAATGGATTTCACAGAAGCACTCGCAAAGGCGACAGAGCTTGGCTATGCAGAAGCGGATCCGACGGCGGATGTGGAAGGTCTGGACGCAGGACGTAAGGTGGCAATCATGGCTACCTCAGCATTCCATTCGCAGGTGAAATTTTCGGATGTCTATACGGAGGGAATCACAAAGATCACAGCAGCAGATGTAAATTACGCAAAAGAGATGGGAAATGTGATCAAACTGATCGGTATTGCGAGAAATACATCTAATGGAATTGAAGCAGGTGTTTATCCGATGATGATCGATAAGAAACATCCGCTCGCTACCGTAAGAGATTCCTTTAATGCTGTTTTTGTACACGGAGATGCAGTTGGGGATACCATGTTCTATGGAAGAGGAGCAGGAGAACTGCCGACCGCAAGTGCAGTTGTCGGAGATGTGATGGATGTTACAAGAAATATTGTATGGAACTGTACCGGAAGAATCGGATGGAGCGCATACAAAGAGCTTCCGATCAAGGAATTTGCGGACGTCAAGAATCGTTTCTTTATCCGTATGCAGGTGAGTAATGAACCGGGAGTACTGGCAGCAATCGCGAAAGTATTCGGAGATCATAAGGTAAGTATCGAACGTGTGATCCAGGAACAGGCAAAAGCGGCAAAGGCAGAACTTGTCATCGGAACATCCGCAGTCAAGGAATACCATCTTCAGGATGCACTGGAGGAATTAAAAGAAATGCCGATCGTAAGTGAGATCAGCAGCATTATCAGAGAATATTAAAAGGCACAGCATTGGAAAAAGGAGTAATCAGGCATGAGTTATGCAGACAAAGTTTTTATAGAGATGTGCAGGGACATCATTGATAATGGAACCAGCACAGAAGGAGAAAAGGTACGTCCGAGATGGGAAGACGGGACTCCGGCGTATACTGTAAAAAAATTTGGTGTGGTGAACCGGTATGATCTGCGAAAAGAATTCCCGGCACTGACACTCAGAAGAACCGGGATCAAAAGCTGTACGGACGAGCTTTTGTGGATCTGGCAGAAAAAATCCAATAATATCCACGATCTGAACAGTCACATCTGGGACAGCTGGGCAGATGAAGATGGATCGATCGGGAAGGCATACGGCTATCAGATGGGCGTAAAGCATGTCTACAAAGAAGGAATGATGGATCAGGTAGACCGTGTACTCTATGATCTGAAGAATAATCCTTACAGCCGCCGGATCATGACGAATATCTATGTACATCAAGATCTTCATGAGATGAATCTGTATCCGTGTGCATACAGCATGACGTTCAATGTGACAAAAGAAAAAGGCAGCGACAAGCTGACACTGAACGGAATCCTGAACCAGCGTTCCCAGGATGTGTTGGCGGCAAATAACTGGAATGTATGCCAGTATGCTGTGCTGCTTCATATGCTCGCGCAGGTATGCGATATGCAGGTGGGCGAATTTGTACATGTGATCGCAGATGCACATATTTACGACAGGCATATTTCGCTGATCGAGGAACTGATTTCAAGAGAGACGCACCCGGCACCGAAATTCTGGCTGAATCCGGAAGTGAAAGATTTCTATCAGTTTACACCGGATGACGTAAGATTAGACGATTATGTGACAGGACCGCAGATCAAAAATATTCCGATCGCGGTTTAGAAAAGGAGACAGATACGATGAACATTATTGTAAATGCAGATAAAAACTGGGCAATAGGAAAGAATAACAGTCTGCTTGTACGAATCCCGGCAGATATGAAATACTTCCGTCAGATGACAGAAGGAAATATTGTCGTGATGGGAAGAAAGACGCTGGAAAGCTTTCCGCAGGGGCGTCCGCTTGCCAACCGGGTTAATATCGTGATTTCCCACAATCCGGATTATCAGGTGAAGGATGCGATCGTGGTACACAGTGTGGAAGAGGCAATGCAGGAATGTAAAAAGCACAAAGGAGAAGTCTTTGTGATCGGCGGAGAAAGTATTTACCGTGCAATGCTTCCGTATTGTAATATAGCGTATGTTACGCGGACAGATCATGTATATGAGGCAGATACCTGGTTCCCGGATTTGGAAAAGGATCCGGATTGGCAAAAAACAGCTGAGACGGATGAACAGACATATTTCGATCTTGAGTATGTATTTGCAAAATATGAAAGAATAAAATAGATCAATAAAATTTGCGAAATGTATCATTGACAAATCAATAGACCACTCATTATAATAAATGTAATCGATGAGACAATAGAAGAAATGCTATGACAAGGAGGAGTATATAATCTTCAGAAGCAAAGAGAGAAGGCGGACGGTGTAAGCCTTCATGAAGGGATTGTAGAAGTAGCCTTTGAGCAGCGGACCGAACGGGAATTTCTCAAGTAGACTTCGACGTAGGCCCTACGTTACAGGGGAATAGTATCGAACATTTCTATGGTTCTGTACTTGCGTGAGAGCAGAGAAGCAGCTTCTCTGAAGACAGGTGGTAACACGGATTTTATATTCGCCCTGAACGGTCAGCCGTTTAGGGCGTTTGTTATTCTATATGACTATGATAAAAATTTGGCGATCATCTGTATAGAAAATTCATGGAGGTAGATTTATGAAAAAAATATCAGGGAACAAATTACTTGTAAAAGCATTAAAAGAGGAGGGGGTAGATATCCTTTTTGGATATCCGGGAGCCTGTACAATTGATATCAGTGATGAAATTTACAAACAGGATTACACAAAAGTTGTACTTCCGCGTCATGAACAGGCACTTGTCCATGCTGCAGATGCTTACGCCAGATCAACAGGAAAAGTCGGGGTATGTCTGGTAACAAGCGGACCGGGTGCAACCAATCTGGTGACAGGAATTGCAACGGCAAATTATGACAGTGTACCGCTGGTATGTTTTACCGGACAGGTTGCGAGACATCTGATCGGAAATGATGCATTCCAGGAAGTTGATATCGTAGGTATTACAAGAAGTATCACAAAATACGGTGTGACAGTAAGAAAGAGAGAAGATCTGGGAAGAATCATCAAAGAGGCATTCTATATTGCGCGCAGCGGACGTCCGGGTCCGGTTCTTGTGGATCTTCCGAAAGATGTAATGGCAGAGCTTGGAAGCCCGAATTATCCGGAGACAGTCAATATCCGTGGATATAAGCCGAGTACCGGCGTTCACATCGGACAGCTTAAGAGAGCAGTCAAGATGCTTGGAAAAGCAAAGAAACCGTTGTTCCTTGCCGGTGGTGGGGTAAATATTGCAGGAGCGAATAAGGCGTTTACCGAACTTGTAGAACGTACCCAGATCCCGGTTGTGACAACGATCATGGGACGTGGTGCGATTCCGACAACGCATCCGCTTTTTATCGGTAATCTGGGGATGCACGGTGCATATGCATCCAATATGGCAGTGGAAGAATGCGATCTGCTGTTCTCAATCGGGACCAGATTTAACGATCGTATCACCGGAAAACTGCATGCATTTGCACCGAAGGCTACGATCGTACATATCGACATTGATACTTCCTCCATCTCACGTAACATTCAGGTAGATATTCCGATCGTTGCGGATGCAAAAGAAGCAATTGAAAAATTATTGGAATATGTAGAACCAATGGAGAAAAAAGAAAGCTGGATGGAACAGATCGAAGGCTGGAAAGAGGAGCATCCGCTTAGGATGAAACCAAAGGGAGACCAGATGCAGGCTCAGGATATTCTGGAGACGATCAATGAAGTGTTTAAAGAGGATGACAAGATTGTTGTGACAGATGTAGGACAGCATCAGATGTTCACATCCCAGTATCTGGAAGTGAATGAAAAGACCAGACTTTATATGTCCGGCGGACTTGGAACCATGGGATATGGATTCCCGGGAGCAGTCGGAGCGCAGATTGGCAATCCGGACAGTACGGTGATTGCAATTTCCGGTGATGGCGGTATGCAGATGAATATTCAGGAATTTGCAACAGCAGTGCTGGAAGAACTTCCTTTGATCCTCTGTGTATTTAATAATACCTATCTTGGAATGGTTCGCCAGTGGCAGAAACTTTTCTATGGAAAACGCTATTCTATGACAGATCTTCGTGCAGGCGCAGCGACAAGACGTGGAGAAGAGCATCCACCGAAATATACGCCGGACTTTGTAAAACTTGCAGAAAGCTATGGGGCAAAGGGAATCCGTGTAACCGAAAAATCCGAGATGAAAGCAGCATTTGAACAGGCAAAAGCAAACCGTGCACTGAAGGTGCCGACTTTGATCGAATTCATGCTGGATCCGGAAGTGCAGGTTTATCCGATGGTACGTCCGGGCGGAACCCTGGAAGATCTTTTGATGGATTAATGGAGAGGAGAGGTGAAGATGGATAATACAATGAAAAAAAGATGGATTTCCTTATATGTGGAAAATCAGGTTGGTGTACTTTCAAAGATTTCCGGACTCTTTTCCGGTAAATCCTATAATCTGGAGAGTCTGACGGTAGGTACAACAGAAGATCCGACTATTTCCAGAATGACGATTGAGACGAACAGTGATGAAGAGACTTATGAGCAGATCAAAAAACAGCTGAACCGTATGGTTGAAGTCATCAAAGTCATTGATTTTACAGAAGTATCTGTTGTTATGCAGGAGCTGATGTTTATCAAGGTAAAAAACTGTACACCGGAAGATAAGACAGAGCTTTTTCAGATCGCGCAGACCTATCAGGCAAAGGTACGTGATTATGGAAAAGACAGTGTGCTTCTTGAATTTGTACATACGGCACATAAAAATACAGCGATCATCCAGTTTTTACGTTCTGAATTCAATTCAATTGAAGTTGTAAGAGGCGGAAGTGTGGGGATTGAAGCGATCACAATGCCAAAAAGATAAAAAATCAAAAAAAACAGAGCGCACTCTTGAATTTGAAAAACAGAAGTAATATAATAGCGATATGTAATCCGTAGGATTTAAAATACGGGAAACAAAAATTATAATTTAGATATATGTTACTGTAAGAAGCAACAAGGGAATGGAGGAATTACAATGGAAAAGAAACAGATTGACTGGTCAAGCATAGGATTTGGTTATATCCCGACCGAAAAGAGATATGTTTCAAATTACAAAGATGGAAAGTGGGATGATGGATGCCTGACAGAAGATGCCAACATTGTATTGAATGAGTGTGCAGGTGTTCTGCAGTATTCCCAGTCAGTATTTGAAGGTATGAAGGCATACACAACAGAAGACGGACGCATCGTTGTATTCCGCCCGGATATGAACGCAAAGAGATTTGCTGATTCCGCAAGAAGACTTGAGATGCCGGTATTTCCGGAAGACCGTTTTGTAGATGCGATCGTACAGGTAGTAAAAGCCAATGCGGCTTATGTACCACCTTACGGATCAGGAGCGTCCCTTTATATCCGTCCATATATGTTCGGAAGCAATCCGGTTATCGGAGTTAAACCTGCTGACGAATATCAGTTCCGTGCATTTGTAACACCAGTAGGACCATATTTCAAGGGCGGCGCAAAGCCGATCACAATTAAAGTCTCAGACTTTGACCGTGCAGCACCGCATGGAACAGGACATATCAAAGCTGGTCTTAACTATGCAATGAGCTTACATGCAATTGTAACAGCACATGAAGAAGGCTATGCAGAGAATATGTATCTGGATGCAGCAACAAGAACAAAAGTAGAAGAGACAGGTGGAGCAAACTTTATCTTCGTCACAAAAGATGGTAAAGTAGTTACTCCGAAGTCAAACAGTATCCTTCCATCTATTACAAGACGTTCTATTCTTTATGTGGCAGAACATTATCTTGGACTTGAGACAGAAGAAAGAGAAGTATATCTTGATGAAGTAAAAGACTTTGCAGAATGCGGACTTTGCGGAACAGCAGCAGTTATTTCACCGGTTGGAAAGATTGTAGATCATGGTAAAGAAATCTGCTTCCCAAGCGGAATGGATGAGATGGGACCTGTTATCAAGAAATTATATGAAACACTTACTGGAATTCAGATGGGACACATCGAAGCACCGGAAGGATGGATCCAGGTGGTTGAATAATGGATAAATTCGTTACAAAGCGAAATGATCTGCTCGCTGAGCAGGTGATAAAGAATTTGAAGTCCCGTCAGATGGAGGGACATTATGTACAGACCAAAGAAGAGGCACTTGCCCTTGCACTGGAGCTGATTCCGGAAGGAAGCAGCATCAGTTGGGGAGGGTCTATGAGCATTAAGGCAATTGGTCTTCCTGAAGCACTTCATAAAGGAAATTATAAAGTGCTGGACAGAGATCTGTGTGCGACACCGGAGGAAAAAGCAGAGATGATGCATCAGGCACTTAACTGCGATTATTTTCTGGCAAGCTGTAATGCAATCTCGGAAGATGGGATACTGGTTAATATAGATGGAAATGCAAACCGTGTGGCAGCTATTTCTTACGGACCGGAAAATGTTCTGATGATCGTTGGCATGAACAAAATTGTAAGAAGTGCAGAGGATGCATATGCCCGTGCAAAGTATGTGGCAGCTCCGATTAACGGACAGCGTTTTGAAGGACTTCCGTGTGCGAAGACAGGTGTCTGTTCCAACTGTAAATCTCCGAAAAGTATCTGCTGTCAGACACTGATTACAAGATTCAGCCATGTTCCAAACAGAATAAAAGTGATTCTGGTGAATGAAGAACTGGGATTCTAAAAAAAACGAAGAGAATCAGGGAATTTCCCCTGGTTCTTTTTGTGTCTGAAAAAGAAAATGCGTTACTGGTCACAGGTACTGTGAACAGTAAAGAAAATTCCAAAAGGGAAAAGTTCTCATCAGAATATGACTTTCCTAGAGGAAAATCCTGTGTTATACTATAAAATAATCTGGATGTCAGGATGCGCAGCGGAGTGGTCCGTGGACATCGGTCAGTGCTGCTTATGGGCATTGATGGCGAATCGAAAGAGAGGAACAACAGAGTATGGAAGCGTATACAAGCTTTGCACGTGTATATGATACCTTCATGGATAATATTCCCTACGAAGAATGGTGTGAATATCTCACCGGTCTTATGAGAGAATATGGTGTCAGGGATGGACTGGTACTGGATCTGGGGTGCGGTACCGGGAACATGACAGAATTGCTTGCAAAGGCAGGATATGATATGATTGGTGCGGACAATGCGGAAGAGATGCTGGAGATCGCAATGGAGAAACGAGACAAATCCGGTCATGATATTCTGTATCTTCTGCAGGATATGAGAGAGTTCGAACTGTATGGTACGGTAAGAGCTGTCATCAGTGTCTGCGATTCAGTCAATTATATTACAGAGCCGGAAGAACTTCAGGAAGTATTCCGCCTGGTTAACAATTATCTGGATCCGAAAGGTGTTTTTATTTTTGATTTTAATACACGTTACAAGTATGAAGAGATTCTTGGGGATCGCACAATTGCGGAGAACCGGGAGGAATGCAGTTTTATCTGGGACAACTATTATTACGAAGATGAGAAGATCAATGAATATGATCTGAGTCTTTTTATTGAGACAGATAAGGACAGTGGGCTTTATCGCAAATATGAGGAGACGCATTACCAGAGAGCGTATACGCTGGAGGAGATGAAGGAACTGATCCGGAAGTCGGGGTTGGAATTTGTGACAGCATACGATGCATTTTCAAAGAATGCGCCGATGGACACAAGCGAGCGCATTTATGTGATCGCAAGAGAACAGGGAAAATAGAACAGGAGAGAATTGTTATATGAAAGATTATATTGTAAGAGCAACTGCGGGAGACGGACAGATCCGTGCATTTGCCGCAACAACCGGAAATCTGGTGGAAGAGGCAAGAAAGAGACATGACACAAGTCCGGTAGCAACAGCGGCACTTGGAAGACTTCTGACAGCAGGAGCAATGATGGGAGGCATGATGAAGAATGAGACAGATGTGCTGACGCTTCAGATCAAAGGTGATGGACCACTTGGCGGAATTACGGTGACTGCAGATGCAAAAGGTGACGTGAAAGGATACGTCGATCATCCGGAAGCAATGATGCCGCCTAAGAATGGCAAGTTGGATGTTGGAGGAGCTGTTGGAATCGGTCTTTTAAATGTTATTAAAGATATGGGACTGAAAGAACCATATGTTGGACAGACTATTCTGCAGACAAGTGAGATCGCAGAAGATCTGACGTATTATTTTGCAACCAGCGAACAGGTTCCGTCTTCTGTGGGCCTTGGAGTATTGATGAACAAGGACAACACTGTACACTGTGCAGGTGGATTTATTGTGCAGGTAATGCCGTTTGTATCGGATGAGGTGCTGGATAAACTGGAAGAGAATATCAAGAAGATTTCTTCTGTTACCAGTATGCTGGATAACGGACATACACCGGAGCAGATGCTGGAGCAGGTACTGGATGGCCTGAATGTGGAATTTACAGATACAATGGATACACAGTTTAAATGTAATTGTTCGCATGAGAGAATCGAGAAAGCCATCATCAGCATCGGAAAGAAAGATATCCAGGAAATGATCGATGATGGAAAAGAAGTAGAAGTAAAATGTCATTTCTGCAATACAGCGTATACATTTAGTGTAGAAGAACTGAAACGGATTTTAAAACAGGCAAAAAGATAAAGAGGTCATTAACGGTTAAAGATAAATTATAAAATCATATAAGTAGATATTGAGTTTTATAAGATATTAGACTAGAATATTATTGAAAGGAGTTGATACTTTGAGTAAATATTATTCTATACACGAATTTTCAAAAATTATAGGCGTATCTGCTCAGACATTACGAAATTGGGATGCAAATGGAAAACTTCATCCGCATCATACTACAGTAAGTGGCTATAGATATTATTCTGATGAGCAACTCAACCAGGTAATAAATGTAAAGCCTAAAAATCGCATTACAATTGGATATTGTCGCGTTTCCAGCCATAAACAAAAAGATGATTTGGAACGACAGATTGATAATGTTAAGACATATCTTTTGGCAAAAGGACAGCCGTTTGAGATAATAAGCGATATCGGTTCTGGGATTAATTATAAGAAAAAAGGACTTCAGGAATTGATTAGACGAATCTCTCAAAATCAAGTTGAAAAGGTTGTTGTTTTATATAAAGACAGGCTATTGCGATTTGGTTTTGAGTTGATAGAATATATCGCTTCACTTTATAATTGTGAGATTGAGATTATTGATAATACTGAAAAATCTGAACAGCAGGAACTTGTTGAAGATCTGGTTCAAATAATCACAGTATTCAGCTGCAAATTACAAGGAAAACGAGCGAACAAAGCTAAGAAACTTATCCGGGAATTGATACAGGAGGAAACAGATGGTAAAAGCCATAAAAGTAATGCTGATACCAAACAATGTACAGAAAACTAAGATGTTTCAGTACGCAGGTGCTTCAAGATTTGCTTATAACTG